>CDYK01042415.1_pt1 | contig 255005 bp, 224 predicted proteins | sample 554841 | NCBI WGS metagenome assembly CDYK01 (sample SAMEA3182102, study PRJEB8094) | gut metagenome | biome: human; feature: gut; material: Stool; isolation source: human stools | place: Canada | collected 2013-02-18
CTTGCGCGCCCCTGGGCGCGCGGGGGTGCAGCGCGAAGCGCTGCGGGGGGTGTCTCCCATTGGCATGGGAGTGCGCAGTCAAAGGGGATATTCTCTTTCCAAAGAGAATATCCCCTTTGGAACCCCAAGAGAAAGGCGAGGGGAGTCCCCCTCGACCCCCAACATTGCGGGTTTGCAGCTTGAAGAGCTGCACGCGCTGCGCAATGTAAGTGCGGTGTACATGGCTTCGCCATGAATCTTCTGCGAGTCGTTCCCGATTGCAACCGCACCTTACTATCGTGAGGCGCGAGTGACGTTTGCTCGGCGGCAGACTGCGTGCGAAATAGCGGCATTGCTTCGCTCGCCGCATTGTGGAGACTGGCGGTAGACGGGAATTACTGCGCACTTCTACAAGATGGGCAGAGCGGCACCCGCAAGGGGTGTGCCGCATCCGTAAGGCAGCAGAGCCGCCAACGGCTGCGCAACAGCGGATAATAGGAGTAGAAGCAAATCGTATCGCAATGCTAACGCGGCTTTGCCGCGCGCAGGCATTTTCATTCCGGAGGCATAAAGATTGTTCGAGCTCCAGACTGCCAATCTAATCCCTTTCTCTTGGGGGTCAAAGGGGGATATTCTCTTTCCGAGGAAAGAGAATATCCCCCTTAACCGCGTCCCCACTTAAGGTGGGGGACAAAATCGTTTTAACGAATTAGTTAAAAAGTTTCGCGATAGAAATTTCCTGATATGTGCGCTCGATCGCTTCGGCGAACATCGGCGCGACGGTCAGGTACTTGATGCGGGACTTGGCGAGCTCCTCTTCGCCGGCGGGGGCGGGGATGGTGTCGAGCAGGGCCAGCTCTTCGATGCTGCTCGCGGCCAGGCGCTCGAGCGCGGGGCCGGAGAGAACGCCGTGGGACGCGCAGGCGTAGACCTTCTTCGCGCCGCCGACCTCAACGATGGCCTTGGCCGCGTTGCAGAGGGAACCGGCGGTGTCGACCATGTCGTCGAAGAGGATGCACTCTTTGCCCTCAACGTCGCCGATGACGTTCATGACCTCGCACTGGTTGGCCTTCTGGCGGCGCTTATCGACGATGGCGAGGTTCATGTGCAGCTTCTGGGCGAAGGTGCGGGCGCGGGCGACGGAGCCGACGTCGGGGGAGACGACGACCATGTCCTCGCACACGGAACCGAACTTCTTGGCGTAGTAGTCGACGAAGATGGGGTTGCCGAAGAGGTTATCCACGGGGATATCGAAGAAGCCCTGGATCTGGTTGGCGTGCAGATCCATCGTCAGCACACGGTCAACGCCTGCGGCGACGAGCATGTTGGCCACGAGCTTGGCGGAGATGGGGTCGCGGCTCTTGGCCTTGCGGTCCTGACGGGCATAGCCGAAGTAGGGCATGACGGCGGTGATGCGGCCGGCGGAAGCGCGGCGGCAGGCGTCGACCATGATGAGAAGCTCCATCAGACTGTCGTTGACGGGCTTGCAGGTGGACTGAACGAGGAACACGTCGCTGCCGCGCACGGTCTCGTACAGGGAGACGGAGGCCTCGCCGTCTGCGAAGCTCTTGACCTCGCTCTCACCGAGCTTGGTGCCGATGATCTTGCAGATGTCCGCTGCCAGTTTGGGGTTTGCGTTGCCGGTGAAAATCTTGATGTCCTTACCGTGAGAGATCATGTTGATGTACTCCTCTGTTTATAAAAATTTTTCTGAAGTTACTTTTTCTCGTGCGCTGCGCGCCACTGTTCCGCCCAGCCGGGCTTGTTGACCTGACGCTCGCGCGCGATGGCGAGAGAATCGGCGGGCACTTCGTCGGTGATGGTGGAGCCGGCGGCGATGTAGCTGCCGTTTCCGACCGTGACGGGGGCGATGAGGTTTGTGTTGCAGCCGATGAAGGCGTCGTCGCCGATCGTGCAGCGGAATTTTTTAAAGCCGTCGTAATTCGTCGTGACCGTGCCGCAGCCGAAGTTGATGCGCTCGCCGCAATCGCTGTCGCCGACGTAGGTGAGGTGCGAGATCTTCGTGCCGTTGCCGATGACGCTGTTTTTGATCTCGACAAAGTCGCCGACTTTGACATGATCGCCGATCTTCGAGTTCGGGCGGACATAGGCAAAGGGACCGACAGTCGTGTGCGCGCCGACGGTGCTCTCATTGAGCTGCGAGGCGTTCACCTCGGTCTCGTCGCCGACCGTGCAGTCGCGGATCATGGCGTTCGGGCCGATGGTGCAGTTCTTGCCGATGACGGTCCGGCCGCGCAGGATCGTTCCCGGCAGGATGACCGTGCCGCTGCCGATCTTGACGCGGGGGTCAATGTAGGTATTGTTGGGGTCCATGATGGAAACGCCCGCGGCAAAGTGCTTGTCGGCGATCTTGCGGCGGCACATGTCCTGTGCGGATCTGAGCTCCTCGTCGTCGCCGACGGGCAAAAAGCCCTTCGTGATCTCCGCCCCCTTGGGGAAGGCGGCGAAGGCGCCGTGCTCCTTGAGCACCTTGCAGCACTCCTTCGCGTCCGCGGAGTAGACCGCGCCACCGGAGAACACGCCCACGGGCAGCACCGCGCCGTTGACGATGAGGACGCTGCCCTTTTCATCCTTGAGGAGCGTTAAAAGCTCTTCCCCGTGTCTGGCACCGTCGACGTAGACAACATCGGCGTTTTCGGGGACGTAGGGGCGCATCATGTCGTGCGCCCGTTTGTCAGACACAATAAAAAACCGCTCAATGCCCCGCCCCATCAGTTCTTCGACCATCCACGTGAGAATGGGGCAGAACAAAATGGGCCTCAGCATCAGCGGTGCTTGTTCTTTTGTCAGGGTCATATCGTCCGGCATAAAGAGAACTGCCAACTTCTGATCCATCGGAGCTCATCTCCTTTCAATTCTACTCTCTATTAACGACATTATAGCAAAGATGCCCGAAAAATCCACCGTTTCTCACAAAAAAAACAAAAAATTTTTGATTTGGCGGCTTTACTTTTGCATTTTCAAAATTTCGTTTCAAAAGACTGCATTTTAGGTTGAATTCGCAATATTTTTGCGGTACAATGATAAAACTTTCGCGTGGAGGAGGTGCTGTCATGCTGAATATCGTGCTCGTCGAGCCGGAGATCCCGCAAAACTGCGGCAATATCGCGCGCACCTGCGCGGCGACGGGGGCGCATCTGCATCTCATCAAGCCCCTCGGGTTCGATATTTCCGACCGCGCCGTCAAGCGCGCGGGGCTGGACTACTGGTACCTTGTGGATATCAGCGTGTACGAAAATTTAGCCGACCTTTTTGCAAAGCATCCCGAGGCGGAACGCGACTGCTGGCTCGCCACGACCAAGGCTCCGCAGGACTACTGCCAGGCGGAATTCAAGGACGGCTGCTGGCTCTTTTTCGGAAAGGAGACCGCGGGCCTGCCGGAGCCTTTCCGCGTGGCGCACTATGAGCGCTGCATCCGCCTTCCGATGCGGAAGGAGGCGCGCAGCCTGAATCTATCGAACTCCGTGGCGATCCTGACGTATGAAGCGCTGCGGCAGACGGGCTTTCCCGGTCTCAAGCACGAGGGGGAAATGCTCGAAAAAACGTAAGATCCCAAATTCGTTTTAACTGCGTAACCAAATCGTATGTGTATATTATGAGGAGGAAACAACATGAATTATAACAAGAAGACTGTTCTCGATGTGGACGTGAGCGGCAAGAAGGTGCTGCTGCGCTGCGATTTCAACGTGCCCCAGGACAAGGAGACCGGCGAGATCACCTCGGATAAGCGCATCGTGGCCGCGCTGCCGACCATCCGGTATCTGCTCGACCACGGCGCGGCGGTCATCGCCTGCTCCCACCTCGGCAAGCCCGAGGCCAAGTTTGACAAGTGGGTGAAAAAGCAGACCGAAAGGGGCAAGGACCCCGCGACGCTGACCGAGGAGAAGTGGAAAAAGTCCCTCGACAAGCTGACGCTTGCGCCCGTCGCCAAGCGCCTGTCCGAGCTTTTGGGCAAGGATGTCATCTTCGCGCACGACGTCGTCGGTGAGGACGCCAAGGCCAAGGCCGCGGCGCTCAAGGGCGGCGAGATCATGCTGCTTGAAAACACCCGTTTTGAAGCGGGCGAGACCAAGAACGACCCCGAGCTTGCCAAGGCCCTTGCCTCGATGGCGGAGCTGTACGTCTCTGACGCGTTCGGCACGGTGCACCGCGCGCACGCGTCCACCGCGGGCGTGGCCGCCTATCTTCCCGCCGTGTCGGGCCTGCTCGTTGCCAAGGAACTTGAGGTCATGGGCAAGGCGCTCGACGATCCCAAGCGCCCGTTCGTCGCCGTGCTCGGCGGCGCAAAGGTCAGCGACAAGATCGCCGTCATCAACAACCTTTTAGACAAGGCCGACACCGTCATCATCGGCGGCGGCATGGCCTACACGTTCGCCAAGGCGCAGGGCGGCGAGATCGGCAAGTCCCTGCTCGAGGAAGACAAGTGCGCCTACGCGCTCGAGATGATCGAAAAGGCCAAGCAGAAGGGCGTCAAGCTCCTGCTGCCGGTCGATACCGTCGCGGCGACGGAGTTTGCCGCCGACGCAGAGCCCCACGTCGTCGACGCGATGCACATCCCCGCGGATATGATGGGCATGGACATCGGCCCCAAGACCGTCGAGCTCTTCTGCGCGGCGACCAAGGGCGCGGGCACGATCGTGTGGAACGGCCCCATGGGCGTTTTTGAGTTCCCAACCTTTGCGACCGGCACGAAGGCCATGGCCAAGGCGCTCGCCGAGAGCGGCGCGGTCACGATCATCGGCGGCGGCGACAGCGCGGCGGCAGCCGAGCAGCTCGGCTTTGCCGACAAGATCACGCACATCTCCACCGGCGGCGGCGCGTCGCTCGAGTTCCTGGAAGGCAAGGAATTACCGGGCGTTGCGTGCCTTTTAGACAAGTGAGAAAAATCTCTATTGATTTTCATATATTCGCATAGATCTTAGATTTAGACAGTAACAGGAGAAAAGACCCAATATGAATCGCAGATACCGTAAAACCATCATCGCAGGCAACTGGAAAATGAACAAGACCCCCAGCGAGACCAAGGCCTTTGCCGAACAGTTCAAGGCCATCCTTCCCAAAACCAAATGGTGCGACATCGTCGTGTGCGCGCCCACGGTCGACCTTTCTGCCGCCGTGCGCGCGTTCAAGGACAGCCGCATCGCCGTCGGCGCGGAGAACGTCTACTTTGAAAAGAGCGGCGCCTACACCGGCGAGATTTCCGCCGACATGCTCGCCGACCTCGGCGTGCGCTATGTCATCGTCGGCCACAGCGAGCGCCGCGCGCTCTTCGGCGAGACGGACGAGATCGTCAACAAAAAGGTCCTCGCCGCGCTCGAGGCGGGGCTGAACCCCATCATCTGCGTGGGCGAGAGCCTTGCCCAGCGCGAGATGGGCGTGACGATGGAGCTCATCGCGCTGCAGGTCAAGTCTGCCCTCGCGGGCGTGAGCGCCGAGCAGATGCGCCGCTGCGTCATCGCCTATGAGCCCATCTGGGCCATCGGCACCGGCAAGACCGCCACGGGCGAGCAGGCGGCCGAGGTCTGCACCTATATCCGCTCGCTCATCCGCGCGCAGTACGGCGCGCGCATCGCCCGCAGCGTGACCATTCAGTACGGCGGCTCGATGAAGGGCTCGAACGCCCACGAGCTGCTCTCGCACGAGGACATCGACGGCGGCCTGATCGGCGGCGCTTCGCTCGACCCCAAGGCGCTGATGGAGATCGTCCTCGCTGCCAACCAGGAGTAAGGAGGAAAATCGATGAATAAGACTCCCACCACGCTGATCATCATGGACGGCTTCGGCCTGTCCAACGATACCGTCGGCAACGCGGTGCGCGCGGCCAACACCCCCGTGCTCGACGGCCTTTTTGCCGAGTATGCCCACACGACGCTCCAGGCCTCCGGTCTTGACGTGGGCCTGCCCGCGGGCCAGATGGGCAACAGCGAGGTCGGCCATACCAACATCGGCGGCGGCCGCGTCGTGTTCCAGGACCTGCCGCGCATCACCCGCTCCATTGAGGACGGCACATTCTTTGAAAATCCCGCCTACAACAAGGCGATGGACGACTGCATTGAAAAGGGCTCTGCGCTGCACCTTTACGGTCTGCACTCCACCGGCGGCGTGCACTCCACGCTCGACCACCTCTACGCGCTTTTAAAGATGGCGCACATCAAGGGCTTAAAGCGCGTGTATATCCACGCCTTCCTCGACGGGCGCGACACGCCCCCGACCTCTGGCCGCGACTTTGTCGCAAAGACCATGGAAAAGTGCCGTGAGCTCGGCGTCGGCAAGATCGCGACCGTCATGGGCCGCTATTACGCGATGGACCGCGACAAGCGCTGGGACCGCCTCGAGAACGCCTATGATGCGCTCGTCTACGGCGAGGGCGTGCAGGATCCCGACCCCATTCACGCCATCGAGGAGAGCTATAAAAACGGCGTGACGGACGAATTCGTCGAGCCCATCGTCTGCGACAAGGACGGCATGATCTCCGACAACGACTCGGTCATCTTCTTCAACTACCGCCCCGACCGCGCCCGCGAGATCACGCGCGCGTTCGTCGACCCCGCGTTCGACGGCTTCAAGCGCGAGTTCTTCCCGCTCACCTACGTCTGCAACACCGAATATGACGCGACCATGCCGAACGTGCTCGTCGCCTTCCCGCGCATCAGCGTGAAAAACGGCCTAGGCGAGTATCTGAGCAAGATGGGCATGACCCAGCTGCGCATCGCCGAGACTGAGAAGTACGCACATGTCACGTTCTTCTTCAACGGCGGCGTCGAGGACCCGTATCCCGGCGAGGACCGCGTGCTCGTCGCGTCCCCGAAGGTCGCGACCTACGACCTCCAGCCCGAGATGAGCGCCTACGAGGTCGCGAGCAAGTGCGTCGAGCGCATCGAGTCCGGCAAGTACGACGTCATCATTCTGAACTTTGCCAACTGCGACATGGTCGGCCACACGGGCGTGTTCGACGCGGCTGTCAAGGCCGTCGAGACCGTTGACGAGTGCGTCGGTCAGGTCGTGGAGGCGACGCTCAAGATGGGCGGCATTGCGATGATCACCGCCGACCACGGCAACGCCGAGCAGATGCTCCAAGCCGACGGCAAGAGCCCGATGACCGCGCACACGACGAATGTGGTGCCCTTCATCCTCTGCGGCGCAGGTACCGAGCTGCGCCCCGGCCGCCTCGCCGACATCGCGCCGACGATCCTCGACGTGATGGGCCTTGAGCAGCCCGCGGAAATGGACGGCAAGACGCTGATCGTCCGCTAAAAAATCGAATCTGCCATGTTTAGAAAAAGCTCTGACGGTACACACTACCGTCAGAGCTTTTTTGCTCGCAATTTTCGCACGAGCCGCAAAGCGGCGGAAAGGATGAAACATGGCAGGATCGAACGGCCGCGCAAAGCGGCACTTCTTCGGCGGGACGGGCTTATACATAGCCCTGTTCCTCGGTGTGACGGCGCTGGCCGTCGCGGGCTATTGGACGCTGCTGCCGAAAAATACGACGGACAAGGACGCGGAGAATGTCTCCTCACAGGTAGAGCTTCCCGTGCAGGACGAAACGCCGCAGATGCCGGAAGCGGAGCTGCCGCAGGAGGCGGCAAAGCCGGCAGAGCCGGTGGAGGAGCCGCCCGAGGACCTCACCGTGATGGATGAGGCCACGGGCGTGGAGGACACCGTCCCCGCGATGGAGAGCGAGACGGACGCGCAGCCCGTCGCCCCGCGGCTCGTGGTCGCGCCGCTCGTGGGGGAGGAGGTCGCGGCGTTTTCGGTCGACGAGCTCACGTATAACGAGACGCTTGGCGACTGGCGCACGCACGACGGCATCGACATCGCCGCCGAGGTCGGCACGCAGGTGATCGCCGCGTGCAGCGGCGTTGTGACGGCGGTGCGCGACGACGACATGATGGGTACGCTTGTGACCATCGCGCACGACGACGGGTACGAGACGACGTACGCGAACCTCCGCAGCTCGCCGGGCGTCGGCGAGGGGCAGTATGTCTCCGCGGGCGAGGTCATCGGCGCGGTGGGCAGCAGCTCGATCGCCGAGTTCTCGATGCCGGCGCATCTGCACTTTTCGGTCAGCAAAGATGGGGTACCCTGCGACCCGAAGGAATTTCTAAATTAAAAATAGAGGCCGCTCAGTTATGGCTGAGCGGCCTCTATTTTTAGGGAGATCACAGCCCGCTGTGCGCATAAATCGCCCGCCAACGGCGGGCAATTTCCACACTTGCGGGCTGAGAGGTGTTTTTTGTCACGCACATGTCGCGACAAAAAACGATTTCAATTTATTTCGCGCCGTGCGCGGCGCGAAAATCTGCGATGCGTTTGGCGTGATTTGCGGGAGTTACTTCTTTTTTGCTTTGGGGGTGGGAGAGAGTTCGTTGAGCAGGGTGAAGCCTAAGATCAGGGCGCCGCCGATGACTTGCATTGCGGTCATGCTCTCGCCGAGCAGGGTGACGGAGACGAGGACGGCGACAAGGGGGTCGATGTAGCTTAAAATCGCGGCCTCCTGTCCGGGCAGCTCCTTGAGCGACGAGAAGTACAGGCAATACGTGATGCCCGTGTGGACAAGGCCGACGATGAGAAGGTTCACCCAGCCGACGGCGTTCAGCGAGCTGAGTGTGATGCCATTTGTCGAGAGCACGTAGGGGATGAGCACGACGATGGCGGACAAAAACTGCAAAAACGTGCGGTGGATGCCCTCGACCTGATGGATGGACTTGTTGAGCAGGATGACGGTCGCGTAAAACACCGCCGCGCCGAGGCCGAAGAGAATGCCCTTGAGGTCATCCAACCCGCGCGTGTCGCCAATGCCGGTGATGAGCACAAGGCCGAGTGTGGACATCACAAAGCAGAGAAATTTCTTCCCTGTCAGCTTTTCGTGGAAGAGAATGGGGCAGACGAGCGTGACGATGACGGGCGCGAAGTAATAGCTCAGTGTGGCGACGGAAACGCTCGTATAGCGGTAGGCCTCAAATAAAAGGATCCAGTTGACGCCCATCGCCGCACCGGAGAGAAGCAGCAGCGGCACCTCCTTTTTGATGCGCGCGAAGGGGATCTTCTGCCTGCTGACAAGTAAGTATACGCCGATCAGCAGCGCGGCCAGCACGGCGCGGTACAGCGCCAGCTCGCCGGACGAGACGGGAATATTGCGCACAAAAAGCCCCAGTGTGCCGAAGACGGTCATCGACATAATGAGCAGGAGACGGGGGTCGGCCTTTTTCATAAAAATTCCTCGCGATCTGACAGAACATGCAAACGGTAGTTGCCGACTATCATAGCACGCGGACTTCCCGCCGTCAATCGGGAAAGTAAAAAGAGAGGGGCCGCCCAAAAGAAAACCTTTCGGACGGCCCGGAGGAGAGAGATGGGAGCGCTAACGCGTCAATACGCGGAGCAAAACAGCAAATTCGCCAAGCCCGAATATGGACAAAAGCGCCACGCCGCGCAGCTGCGGCTTCTTGACGCGAATCGGCGTGATGTACAGTACGCCAAGCAGGAACAGCCCCAGCGCGTAAACGACCGCGCAGTTCAGGGCAAAGTGCAGCGAGAGCAGGTAGAAGAGCGGCGCGAGCACGGCGCTCGCCGTGACCGGCACGCCGAGGTAGTAGGCGCGGTGCTCGCTCGTGCGGTCCTGCCGCTCCTCCTCCGTCACGTTGAAGTAGGCGAGGCGGATGAGCGCGCAGAGCGCGAAAAACGACATCGTCGCAAGGAACCAGAGTCTATCGCAGTCCATGCTCCAGCCGATGGCGGCGGGCAGCACGCCGAAGCACACGAGGTCGTTGAGCGAGTCGATCTGGATACCGAAGCGCTTTTCCTGTTCGGTGCGGTCCTTTTTCGCGCGGGCGATGCGCCCGTCGAAGGCATCGAGCAGCCCCGCGAGCATCAGGCACAGCATGGCGTCGAGAGGCTCGTTTTGCGCGGCGGAATAGAGGCCGCCAAGCCCCAGCAGCAGCGAGAGATAGGTTGCGATCACGGTGTAGTCGTAAACTCCGATCATAAAAAACCGTCCGATCCTTTTGGATTGCAGCACCATTATACCAGACGGCGGCGGGGAAGTATCGCTAAAATGCTGACAAGGTTATTGGCTGTGGTGTGAACGCTCGATGACGCGCGCAAAGCGCGCTTCGTCGTAGATGACCGGCACGGGGTAGACGGGGTTTGCCTCCTGCGCGGCCCAGGTGGCCATGAGGGGAATGTCCTCTTTGCGGATACAGTTGAAGCGGTCGGGGATGCCCATGCGGGTATTCATCGCGCGGATTTCGGCAATAAACGCCTTGGCGAGAGATTCTTCGCTCTCGCCCTTGAGGCCGACGAGTGCGGCAAGGCGCGCAAGGCGCGGACAGGCCGCTTTGCCGTAATCTTCGAGCACGAGAGGGAGAAGCACCGCGTTTGCAAAGCCATGGGGTACGCCGTAGAGCCCGCCGAGCGTATGCGCGATGGCGTGCACGTTACCGACGCTTGCGCGCGTGAACGCCGCGCCTGCGTCGAACGAGGCCTGCAGCATCGCCGCGCGGTCGGGGAGCGACGTGCCGTCACGGTACGCGCGCTCCAAATGCGTGAAGATGGCGACGACGGCATGTTCCGCGAGCAGGCGCGTCTGCTTCGTGTTGTAAAAGCGGCTCAGATACGCCTCGACCGCGTGCGTCAGCGCGTCCATGCCGGTCTCCGCCGTGATGTGTGGAGGCAGCCCGACGGTCAGCGCGGGGTCTAAGATCGCGTAGCGTGGAATGAGGCAGAGGTCGGAGATCGCATACTTGTGGTGGTCACTGCCGGTGACAACGGCGGCGATGGTCGTCTCCGACCCCGTGCCCGCCGTCGTGGGCACGGCGATGAGCGGCGGAATGCGGCGGCGGACCTTTAAGAGTCCCACAAGCTGCGAAAGCGGCTTGTCCGGCCGCGCGAGGCGCGCCGCGGCGGCCTTGGCTGCGTCCATCGGCGAGCCGCCGCCGATGACGAGAAAGCAGTCGCAGCTATCAATCTTGTACTGCGCGGCGATCTTTTCGACCGTCTCGACCGACGGATTCGGCTCGACCGAGGAGAAGATGGAGAGCAGGATGTCCTGCTCGTCAAGTTTTTCCTGCAAGGCGCGGAAGTGCTCGTCCGCGCACTGGCGGCGGCTCGCGATGACGAACGGGCGGCGCAGGGCGTTTTCGCGCAGAATGTCTGCGGCGCGAAGAAGGCTCCCCTCGCCTGAAAAGACCTCCGGCGTGCGCCAGGGGAGAAAGCGCGCGCCGACGGCAAAGCAGCACTGGAACGCGCGGCAGAAAAACGTGTTCATAAGACTTCTCCTCTTCCGAAAAATACAGACTCAGTATACCACGGAAAAACGCGCAAAAAAAGGGCTGTGCGAATGCGCAGCCCTTCTATATGCTTTCTGAACGGCTTACTCCTCGTCGTCCTCGGTCTCGATGATGCCGTAGCCGCCGTTGTTGCGGCGATAAACGACGCAGATCGCATCGCCGAAATCGGTGTTGCGGAAGACGAAGAAGCTGTGGCCCAGCAGGTTCATCTGCAAAATGGCTTCCTCCACGCTCATGGGCTTGACGGTGAAGCGCTTGGTGCGCACGATGTCGAACGTGCCCTCCTCGTGGGCTTCGAACTCCTCGGGCAGCTCCGGCAGCACAGCCTCGGCGCGCAGGTTCTTGGCAAGGCGGGTCTTGTTCTTGCGGATCTTGCGCTCGATCTGGGCCGTGGCCTCGTCGATCGCGCCGCGCATGTCGCCGTCCGGGTCCTCACATACCGCGCGGAACAGCGTGCCGTTGGCGCCGCGGAGCATGATCTCGGCGACACAGCGGTTCTTCTTCTCGACGGAGAAGGTGACAGAAGCCTCGGGCTCCTCCTTGAAAAACTTCTCGAGCTTGCCGACCTTTTTCTCGGCATAGGCCTTGACGGAATCGTTCAGGGAGACTTTTTTGCAGGTGTAGGTGAATTTCATAGTGTTGGCTCCTTTCGTTGGTGAGGAAGGAAAGAGAGGGCGAAAGGCTCTTCTGTTTCCTTTTCTATATCATAGCACAAATGAACGAAAATTTCAAATGAACGATATATGAATTGAGCATTCTTGTACATATTGACAAAATATAAGGCATACGACGCGAATTGACAAAAGGCGGCAGAATGCGGCAAAAGCTCCCATTGACGTTTTGGCGGACGGGCGGTATCATAAGCATCGGAAGCTTTCCAATATCCCACCCATTTGAGCCGCGGGCCATCTTGGCCGGCGGCTCCTTTTTATTTCACGCAAGAAAAAAGCGCCCTCAACGGGCGCTTCAATAATGTTCTCTTTTTAGTTGCTGACGTCATAGAATGTCTTTTCTCCCGGCGTTACGTAGCCGAGCTGATCGCGCGCGAGCTCCTGCAAAAACTCAGGGTCGTCGGCCTTTTCGAGCGCCGACGAGAGCGCGTCGTTCTCCTGCTTGGCAGTGTCAAGATCGCTCTGCAGCGCGGTGAGCTGGCTGCGCGCGTCGTCGATCTGGCTCCGCAGATGAATGAGCTGCACCCCTACCAGTGCGATCAGAATTGCGATGACGAGCATCGTGAGAAAGCTGGTGCGCTTTTTGCTTTCTTTGGCCTGCTCTGTCATGCCGATGAGCCTCCTTTTTCCTTGCGCGGCGCAGCGAATAACGGGCGCGGCGCTCATACGACTTTATTATAAGCCGGTTTCTGGAAAAAAGAAAGTATCTTTTGCAAAGTTTGGCAAGTTTACCATAAACTTTTTGGAGCCACCGCAGCGGCGCCGCCGCTAATCGCGCAAAGGAGAACAGCACCTCCGCCCAGAAGGCCCATAGCGGACGGAAAAGCCGTGCGCAGAACGCGAAGTAGCTCACCGCGCCGAGCAGCACCGAGAAGAGCATATAGAGCCGCAGCTCGCCCCCGCCGATGCGCAGCGCGAAGAGAAACGTCAGCAGCGCGAACGCCGCGCAGTAGAGGAGATCGAGTGCGCTCGTAAAGCGCCGCTTCGTCGCCCGCCGCAGCCGCACGGCGCGCAGCAGGTCATAGAGGAGAGAAAGAATGAAGCCGAGCAGGAGCGAGGCGAGAAAGCACTGCGCCTGCTCGGAGAGCGACACGCCCACGGTGCCTCAACCCCCGAACAGGCGCGAGAGCAGGCCGCCGCGGCTTGACGGCGCATCCTCAAAGGCGATGGCGTCAATGCGCCCGTCGACATGCAGCTCGCCGCCGTCGAGGCTCAGCTTGCCGATGTGCAGGCTGTCGCCCGTGACAACGAGCACGCCGAGCGACGTGTTCATCACGATCTCGGTCTCATCGAAGCGGTCGACATCCTCTACGCCGGAGACCGTCAGGCTCTCGCGGCCGGATAATTCGATGCGCTGGGGAGAAGCGGGGGAAGTGTCGTAAGTCATAGTCAGAACCCGTCCTTTCGCTTTGGGCGCAAAGAAAGCGCCCTCCATACGATAACGTATGAAGGGCGCACCCAAAATAGTACGGTTTACTGTGCGTTCACTTCGCGGTAGAGGAGCGAGGCCTCGCTCTTGCCGGCGGTCTCGGATACATCAAGCACCTCGACCGCGAGCACGCGCTCGCCGAAGTGCAGCGCGATCACGTCGCCGACCTTCACGTCGTACGACGCGCGGGCGACCTTGCCGTTGACGGTCACGCGGCCGCCGTCGCAGGCTTCGTTGGCCACGGTGCGGCGCTTGATAAGGCGCGAGACCTTGAGATATTTGTCAAGACGCATGGAATTCGTCTCCTTTTCGGAAAAGTGCGGGATCAAAGGGGCTCCACCAACTCAAACGGCGGCGCATCGCGCCGCCGTTTTGATGATGAAAGAGCTTGACTGGGGAATTACTCCGCGACAGCGTCCTTGAACGCCTTACCAGCCTTGAAGGTCGGGACCTTGGAAGCGGCGATGGTGATGCTCTCCTTGGTCTTGGGGTTGCGGCCGGTGCGCTCAGCGCGGTGCTTGGTCTCGAAAGAGCCGAAGCCGACGAGCTGGACCTTCTCGTCGTTCTTCAGAGAGTCGATAATGGTGTCGAGGGCAGCGTTGATCACAACCTCGGACTCCTTCTTGGAAATGCTGGCTTTTTCCGCCACGGCAGCAATGAGTTCAGTCTTGTTCATCGTTTGATCCTCCTGAATAGTGTCCGGAGACGGGGCCTCCGGGGTGTATATGAGCAAAAAGCGTTGCCGCTTTTGGTCATCTGAGTTGTTCCTTGGCGTCGTTCCATAGCGCCATCAGCTCATCGAGCGGGAGAGCGGACATATCCTCGCCGCGCGCATTCACCGTCTCTTCCACCTTGCGGAAGCGCGCGATGAATTTTTCGCAGGTCTTCGTGAGCGCCGCTTCGGGGTCGACGCCGCAGAAGCGGCCGACCTTGACGGCAGCAAACAGCACGTCGCCGAGCTCTTCTTCAAAGTTTGTGCCGTTTTCAACGGCGGAGCGCAGCTCCTGTGTCTCCTCGTCGAGCTTGTCGAGCGCGCCGGAGACATCGGGGAATTCAAAGCCCGCCTTCGCGGCCTTGCTCTGCAGCTTGTCCGCCCGCCAGAGGGCGGGGAGTGAACGGGCGACGGAATCCATCGCGTCGGCCGTGGTGCGCTGGCCCTTTTCCTGCCGCTTGAGCTTGTCCCAGTTGACGAGCACCTGCTCGCTGTCGTCCGCCCGCGTGTTCGAAAACACGTGCGGGTGGCGGAAGATGAGCTTTCGCACCACGTGGTCGGTCACATCGTCGGTCGTGAAGCGGCCGGCTTCCTCTTCCATGTGGATGTTGAAGAGCACCTGCATCAGCACATCGCCGAGCTCTTCTTTCATCAGCTCGGGATCGTCGAGGTCGAAGGCCTCGGCGGCCTCATACGCTTCTTCAAGGAAGTTGCGGCGGTTCGACTCGTGCGTCTGCTCGCGGTCCCACGGGCATCCGCCCGGCGCGCGCAGAATGCGCAGGATGTCAACAAGGTCGTCATATGTGTAGACAGCTTTCTCAGGATAATTTATCATATATTCCCTCTCATTGCAAGGTGTTTTGCGCAATTTCCCTGATTTTTCAGGGGTTTTCAGCGCACGTGCAGGATGTGGGCGAGCTTTTCGCCCTTGGGCAGCAGCGCGAGGTCGTCGCGCGTGACGATCCGCAGTGCGAGGACAAGCGCGACGTACACGATGACCGCCAGCACGACCGCAAGGCCGACGTTCACGATCTGCGTCGTGGTCGCGCCGCCAAGCGCGATGTGGGCGGCGAAGAAGCGATAGGAGAATCTGGCGCACACGGCCATCACGAGCGACGCGACGAGGGGCTTTGCAAAGACCTTGAAGTAATTCGGCTTATCCTCCATCGTGCGGTAGACGAAAAAGAGGTTGAGCGACGATACGATCACAAAGCACACGAGCGTGCCGAAGGGAGCGGCGTGGATGTTGATGGACGGCACGGCGGTGAGGTTGTAGTTGAAGATGATCTTGACCACGCCGCCGATGAGCATCGTGAAAACGGGCACATGCACGCGGCCATAGGACTGCAGGATGGAGTTTGAAATGAGCATCAGGCAGACGAACATGCTCGCGATGCCGAGCACGGCCAGAAGCGAGCCGCCGAGCTCGCTGTCGTAGCGCGGGTAGCAGAGCTTCATAATGGGCTCAGCCAGCGCCCAGAGGCCAAGGCCCATCGGGAAGGCCATGAGCCCCGTGACGCGCAGCGACGAGTTGATGACGCGCGAGGTATGCACGCGGTCGTTGCGCGCAAGGGAGGCCGACACCGTCGGGATGACGGAGATCGTCAGTGCCGTCATCATCGACGACGGCAGATTGTAGAGGTTCATGCCCGAGGAATACGTGCCGTAGAGGTGGCGCGTCTCCTTGAGCGTGTAGCCCAGCGCGTTCTGGAGCTGGCCCTGCACGAGCGACGTGTCGATCAGCGTGATGATCGACACCATCGAGGCCGACAGCGTGATGGGGATGGCGATGGAGAGCAGGCGCTTCAAGATCGCGCCGGATGCCTCCGGCGTGTCTGTGCCCGGGGTGCGCGGGCGGTGGCGCAAGTAGTCGATGAGCATGTAGACGAGCGCGAGCACCGAGCCGACCGTCACGCCGACGATGGCCGCGGCCGCGGCGATGTAATCCTCGTACCCAAGGCTCACGACGTACATCGAAAGGCCAAGGCCGATGAAGAGCTTGCTGACCGCCTCGATGATCTGCGAGACGGCGGTCGGCGTCATGCGAAAGCTCCCCTGCGCAAAGCCGCGGAACGCGGCAAGGCAGCCGACGCACACAACGCCCGGGGCAAGCGCCTTGATACCGTAGGCGGCGTTCGGGTTATTGAGAAGCGCCGCGCACTTCTCGTTGCCGAACCACATGATGACAAACGAGAGGACACCGAGCGTTAAAAACGCGGCGAACGACACCTTGAGCACGCGCCGCGCCTGACGCTCGCGCCCGAGCGTCTTCGCCTCCGAGATCATCTTCGAGAGCGCCACGGGAAGTCCCGCGGTCGAGATGGTCAGAAGCACGGCATAGATGTTGTAGGCGTTGTTGAAGTCGGCGTTGCCCGTCTCGCCCAGAATGTTCGCGAGCGGAATTTTGAAGAGCGCGCCGATGATCTTCACGATGACGACGCCGACGGCCAACACCGCCGCGCCGCCGAAAAAGGACTGCTTCTTTTCCGTAGCCATTAAAATTTCGACCTTTTCCTTCTTAGCTGAAATAAACTGTTTTACAGCCGCTCGAGGCAGCCGAGGATGAGCGAGGAGAAATGCGGGGCCGACTGCTCTGCCATCTCGTTGACCTCCTCGCCGGAGAGCGGCTGGGGCAGCACGCCCGCGGCCATGTTGGCGCAGAGTGTCACGCCGAGGATCTCATACCCGCAGTGCGCGGCGGCGATGGCCTCCGGCACGGTGGACATGCCCACGGCGTCCGCGCCGAGCACGCGCGCGGCGCGCACCTCGGCGGGCGTTTCGAACTGCGGGCCGGGGAAGTACATGTAGACGCCCTCGCGCAGCGTGAGGTCCTGCTCCTTGGCGACTTCCTTGGCAAGCTCGCGCAGGCGGGGGGAGTAGACATTGGACATATCGGGGAAGCGTGTGCCGAACTCGTCGATATTCGGCCCCCAGAGCGGGCCGAAGTCGAAGAGCTTGATGTGATCGGAGATGAGCATGAGGTCACCCGCCTGATAGTCTGTGTTCACAGCGCCCGCGGCGTTCGTCACGATCATCGTCTTCGCGCCAAGCAAGCGGATGACGCGGCAGGCGTAGGCGGCGTCCTCCATCGTGTAGCCCTCGTAGCAGTGCATGCGGCCCTGCATGACCGCCACGCGCTTGCCGCGCAGCTCGCCGAAAACGAAGCGGCCCTCGTGTCCCGGCGCGGTGGACGCGCGGAAGTGCGGGATGTCCGCATAGCTCACGCAGGTGCGCGCCTCGACGCGGTCGCCGAGAAAGCCGAGACCGCTGCCGAGCACCAGCAGTACCTCGGGACGGAAATCGCCGAGGTGAGACGCGATCATATCCGCGCTCTCGCAGTAATCATCATAGGTGAAGTGCGGCTTGACCGCGTCGGCGGTAAAGAAATCACTCTTATTCATCGTTATTCTCCTTGTTCGGCGTAAAAGCGGGCGAAGTCCATCAGGTTCGCGCGGCGCTTTTCGGGCCGGTCGATGTATTCGCGCGGGTATTTGGCGTTGAACGCGCGGCGGATCTGCCCGCCGCCGACCATCTTGGTCGAGCCGCCCGCGCCGAGCGAGAGGATGGAGTGCAGCTCTTCCATGATGTAGATGTTGTAGAGCCCCGTGCCGCCGGGCTTCGTCCAGCCGACATTTTCAAAGCTGCCGGACATGTACTTCTGGCGGTAGAGATAATAGGGGGCAAAACCATGTTTACGCAGCGTGGGGTCGGCATAGTCCAGCATTTGCGCGACCTCGTCCGCGCCGGGGATGCGGCTGCCTTCGAGCATGATGCGGCTGCCCTTTTTGAGCGACAGCGTGTGCACCGTGATGTTGTCCGCGCCCATCGAGATGACCTCGTCGAGACTCCTGGCAAAGCCCTCGGGCGTGTCCTCGGGCAGACCTGCGATGAGGTCCATGTTGACGTGCGGGAAGCCCGCGGCGCGCACCTGCTCCATCGCGCGGCGGATGTCGTCCGCCGTGTGGCGGCGGCCGATGGCCGCGAGGACGTTGTCCTCCATCGTCTGGGGGTTGATGGAAACGCGCGTGGTGTTGTGCGCGCGCAGCACGCGCAGCTTTTCGGGGTCGATGGTGTCGGGGCGGCCTGCCTCGATCGTGAGCTCGGCGAGATTACCGAAGTCAAAATTCTGCTCCAATTTTGAGAGCAGACGGTCCATCTGGTCGGCGGTCAGCGTGGTCGGCGTGCCGCCGCCCATGTAGAACGACTTGACGTTCAGCCCCAACTCGCGCACAAGCTGCCCCGCCGCGGTGATCTCGTCGAAAAGCGCCTCTAAATACGGCTCGACGAGCGAGAACGACTTTTCGACGCTCTGCGCCACGAAGCTGCAATACGCGCACCGCGTCGGGCAGAACGGGATGCCGACATAGAGCGAGATGTCGTTCGGCTCCAGCTCCGCCGCGGCGCGGATGCCGGCGTCCGCCGCCTCAATGGCGAGGCGGGCGCGCGCGGGCGTGACACAGTAGAGCTCCTGCAATTCCTTTTCCGCACGTTTTTTGCCGCCCTCGCGGATCAGCGAGAGCGCGACCTTGCTGGGCCGCACGCCGGTCAGGCTCCCCCACGCGGGGGAGATGCCGAGAAGATCCTTCGCCGCGCCGAAAAAGCTGATGCCGACGGCGTGACGGCGCTGTCCTTCTTTTTCATACTCCGTGCCGGAGAGGGGATAGTCGTAGCTGTGGGCGGCGGACTTGCCGTCCACGCCCAGCTCCGTCGTCACCTGCACGCGCTCGTCCTCTTCGGTGAGCGTCACGCGCGCCCAGCGCGTGTCGGCGGTTTTGTCGACCGTGCCGTAAACGGGCTTTTCGCCGGGGAAGAGCGTGAGTAAGCTCTGCTCCAGCGCGTATTTTTCATCATGCCCAATGAGCTCAAGTTTCATGTGGTTTCGTGTCCTTTATCGCAGCGCATGGTGCAGATACGGGTTCATCGCCTTTTCGCGCGCGAGCGTTGTGGAATTCATGTGGCCGGGGTAAACAGTGTAGTCGCCTTCGATCTGGGCGAGACGGCGCAGCGAGGCGAGCATCTGCGCGTCGTTGCCGCCGGGGAGGTCGGTGCGGCCCATCGAGCCTGCAAACAGCGTGTCGCCGGGGAACATCGCGTCGCCGACCAGCAGCGTTACACCGCCGAGCGTGTGGCCCGGCGTGGCGAGCACCTTGATCGTCAGCGAGCCGAGCGGCAGCGTATCGCCCTCGCCATAGTATTTGAGATCGGGGACGAGGTCGGCCATCGGGTAGTGGTAGATGCCGGTGGAGTGGGCGTCGGCCTCGCCGATGTAGACGGGCACGTCCGGCAGCGCCTTTTTGAGCGCAGGCACGGCGAGCGTGTGGTCGCGGTGTCCGTGGGTCAGGAGAATGTATTTGAGCGTGACGCCCTCGCTTTTGACGAGCGCGAGCAGTTTTTCCGCCTCGTCGCCCGGGTCGATGAGCGCGGCGGACTTCGTTTCCTCGTCGATGAGCAGGTAGCAATTCGTCTGCAGGGAGCCGACGACAGTGGTGATGACTTTCATGAAGAAATAACCCCTTTCTTTACTGCTTTTTCGGTGCGTCTAAGTCGGCGGAGTCCACGATCAGCGTGAACGGCCCGTCGTTGAGCGATTCGACCTCCATGTAGGCGCCGAATTCGCCGGTTTCAACATGGTAGCCCTTTTCACGGCAGATGGCCACGAACTTTTCATACATCGGGATGGCGATCTCGGGCCGCGCGGCGCTTAAAAATTCAGGACGGCGGCCCTTGCGGCAGTTGCCGTAGAGCGTGAACTGCGAGACGATAAGAAGCTCGCCGCCAACATCGTCGAGGGAGAGGTTGATCTTGTCGTTCTCGTCGTCAAAAATGCGCAGCGAGCAGAGCTTGTCCGCCATCTTGCGGCATTTTTCTTCCGTGTCGTCAGGCGCAACGCCCAGCAGGATCAAAAAGCCCCTGCCAATTTTGCCCTTGAGCTCTCCGTCGATCGTAACGGAGGCGTGTTTAACCTTAGTCAATACTGCTCGCATGATAGATTCCTTTCTATGCCCCAAAGGGGCGGCGTTTTGGTCCCCACTGCCGTGGGGGAGCGCGGGTCAAAGGGGGTATTCTCTTCTCGAAGAGAATACCCCCTTTGTATCCCCCAGAGAAGGACGAGGGGAGTCCCCCTCGACCCCCAACATTGTGAGTTTGTAGCTTGAAGAGCTGCACGCGCTGCGCAATCGGGTGCGGTGTACATGGCTTCGCCATGAATCCCTGCGATACGTCACCATTTTGCAACCGCGCCTTACTGTCGTGAGGCGCGAGTGACGTTTGCTTGGCGGCAGACTGCCTGCGGAATGCGGCATTGCTGCGCTCGCCGCATTGAGTAGTGCAGCGATAGACGAAAATTAGACTGTACTTCTATAAGATCAGCAGAGCGGCAGCGGATGATAGAAGCAGAGGCAAATCATATAGCAGTTCTAAACGCGGCTTCGCCGCGCGAAAGCATCTGCATTCCGGAGGCATAAGAGTTGTTCAAGATCGAGGCTGCCAATCAGACGCCTTTCTTTTGGACGGTCACACCGCCCGTTTTCTTTCTCGGGAAAGAAAATGGGGGGTGTGGTCCTGCCGCCCGCAGGCGGCATTTCTCTCCGCGCGATGCGCGGAATTTAGCCCGCTGGGCGATCCACCTTCATCACTCCGCTGATCTGATGCAGCCGGCGCATGACCGCCGCGAGATGCTGCGCGTCGGAAATAAAAATACTGAGGTGAATGACCGCAAAGCCGTCGGCGGTCGTCGTCGCGTTGATGGACGCCACGCGCGTCTGCGAGGACGAGAGCGCGGCGGAGACGTCGAGCACGAGGTCGAGGCGGTCCTTGGCGTAAATGTCGAGCGCGGTCTGATACGACTCCTTGACGTCCGTGCCCCAGCTCACTTTGATCCAGCGGCCGCGCTCCTCGGGCTTTCTGCGCTCAATGGCGGCGTTGGGGCAGTCGCAGCGGTGGACGGACACACCGTAGCCGCGCGTGATGAAGCCGACGATCTCGTCGCCGGGGACAGGCGTGCAGCACTTGGAGAATTTGACCAGGCAGTTCGACAGCCCCTCGACCACGATGCCCTGCTCGCTCTTCGTGCGCTTGGGGACGGCGGGACGCGTCGCGCCGGAGTTGTCCACCGGCACGGTGGCGGCGCGCTCCTCCTTGCGCTGCTTTTCGAGCTTGACGATCTCGTCGTGGATGCGGTTGACGGCCTTCTGCGCGGAAAATCCGCCGTAGCCGATGGCGGCGTACATCTCATCCATCGAGCCGAACGACGTCTTCTTGAGAAGCGCGGCCTCGATGTCGGTGCCGAGCACGTCGCTCATCGGGATGCCGAGGTGCTTGAGCTCTGCTTCAAACGAGATGCGGCCGTTGATGATGTTTTCCTCGCGGCGCTCCTTTTTGAACCACTGGCGAATTTTGCTGCGTGCCTCGCTCGATTTGGCAATCTTGAGCCAGTCGCGGCTGGGGCCGTGCGCGTTTTTCGAAGTCAGAATTTCGACGATGTCGCCGTTTTTGAGCTGATAGTCGAGCGGGGCGATGCGCCCGTTGACCTTCGCGCCCGTCATGCGGTTGCCGATGGCCGAGTGGATGGAGTAGGCAAAGTCGATGGGCGTCGCGCCGGCGGGGAGGTTCGTCACGTCGCCGCGCGGAGAGAAGACGAAGACCTCGTCGGCGAACATGTCGACCTTGAGCGTGTGGACGAATTCCTCGGCGTCGGTGTTCTCCTGATTTTCAAGCAAACGGCGCACCCATTCGTAGTTGTGCTCGCCTGCGTTGCCGGAGATGCCCTGTTTGTACTTCCAGTGCGCGGCGACGCCGTATTCGGCGATCTCGTGCATCTCTTCGGTGCGAATTTGGACCTCGAACGGGATGCCGTCCGCACCGATGACGGTGGTGTGGAGCGACTGGTACATGTTCGGCTTGGGCGTGCCGATATAGTCCTTGAAACGGCCCAGAATGGGACGGTAAAGGTCGTGGATGATGCCGAGCACGTTGTAGCAGTCGGCCACGGTGTCGACGATGACGCGGAACGCGAAGAGGTCGAGCACCTCGTCCATGGTCTTATTCTGCACGTACATCTTGCGGTAGATGCTGTAGGGATGCTTCATGCGGCCGTAGACCTTGAGATACGGGACGTGCTGCTCCTTCAGGCGCTCTTCGATCTGCGCCTGCACGCGGTCCATAAAGGCCTCGTGCTCGGCCTCCTTGGCCGCGAGCGAGCGGGTGATCTCGTCGTAGCCGACGGGATCCAAATACTTGAGGGACAAATCCTCAAGCTCCCACTTGATGCGCTGCATACCGAGGCGGTGGGCGATGGGCGCGTAAATTTCCATCGTTTCAAGCGACTTCTGCCGCTGCTTTTCCGCCGTCTGGTACTCCATGGTGCGCATGTTGTGCGTGCGGTCGGCCAATTTGATGAGAATGACGCGGATGTCCTTGGCCATCGCCATGAGCATCTTGCGCAGGTTCTCCATCTGCTCTTCTTCCTTGCTGGCGTACTGCACGCGCGTCAGCTTGGAGACGCCCTCGACCAGATCCGCGACCGCGGGGGAGAACTCCTTGGCGATCTCGGCATACGTGGCGGAGGTGTCCTCAATGCAGTCGTGCATGAGGGCGGCCTCGATGGACTCTGAGTCGAGCCGCAGTTCCTCGGCGATGATCTGCGCGACGGCGAGCGGGTGCGTGATAAACGGCGAGCCGTCCTTTCTGAGCTGACCGTTGTGGTGCGTGTCGGCATAGCGGAAGGCCTTGTCGATCTGGGCAAAGTCTGCGCTCGGGTTGTACTGGTGGATCGTCTCGACAAGGTGGTCGTACATGCCGAGCACGAGCGTCGCCTGCTCGCCGGTCTCCACGCAGGTGCCGGGCGCGACGATCTGGAGGGGAGCCGAAGCGGTATTCTCTTTTAATGCTTTATCCTGTGCTGTCATATCCGAATCGTCTCCTTTAATTACGAAAGAAAGCCGTGCAGGGCGGAAAGGTAGGGGCTCTTGTCAAGCTCAACCTTTTTTCCGTCCGCCGTCAGGCGGAGCGTGAGGGTCGTGTCCTTGCGCTCGATCGAAAGAAGTCCGCGCTCGGCAAAGACCTGCAAACACATCGCCGTGCGCAGAAACGTCTCCGCGCCGACCATTTCCGAGCTCAAATGCCGCAGCAGCGGCAGCATGGGCTCGCTGACGCCGTCAGGCCCGACCTCGCGCTCCAGAACGCGCCACGCGCGCACGAACTGGTCGCGCGAGGGGAGCGCCCGCGCCGCGTCGCGCGGGGAGAGCGTGCCGCCGCTAATCAGCTCGCGGCAGAGGGAAAGCGCCTCATTCTCGCGCCCACTGGGGTCGAGCGAGGGGCGCAGGTCGATGAGCTGGAGCTGGATGGAGCGCTGGGAGCGGAACTCGTTCACCTGCAGATAGAACGCCGCGTCTACACGCATGCCCGCGCACACGCCGCACTCGTCGGCGGTGACGGAGAAGAAAATGCCGTCGAAATTCACGCGGCTTTTCTGTAGTTTCAGCTTTAAGTGCCGGTTCTGGCCCACGCCCTGCACGCTCTCGAGCGTTGCGCCGCGCAGGCAGAAGACGGGGCGGTTGTTGCCCGCGCCGTAGGGCTCGAGGAGCGAAAGTGCCTCGACCTCCTCAAGCGTGATGAGCGAGGGGTGCTGCAAGTCGACGTCGACGTCGAGCATCGACACCGGCGGATGCTCGCCCGTGTGGGCGCGCACATACTGGTTCATCCGCGTGCGGAACGCGGGAATGTTGCGCTCTTCGATCGTAAAGCCTGCGGCGAGCTCGTGTCCGCCGAAGCTCACAAGAAGGTCGGAGCACGCTTCGAGCGCATTGAAGAGGTTAAAGCCGCCGTAGCTGCGGCACGAGCCCTTACCCGACCCGCCGGAGAGGTGGATCATAAAGCTCGGGCAGGAGAATTTTTCGGAAAGTCTCGACGCCACAATGCCCACGACGCCTTGATGCCAGTCCGCGCTGGACAACACGAGCGCACTGCGCTCGCTCTCGGGGAGGTCCTCCATCTGCTCGATGGCGCGGCGGAAAATGTCCTGCTCCACGCTCTGGCGCTCGCGGTTGAGCTCGCACAGCTCGCGCGCGAGCTTTTCCGCGCGGACGGGATCGTCGGTGAGCAACAATTCCGCGGCCAGCTCGGCGCGGCCCATGCGGCCCGCGGCGTTGATGCGCGGGGCAAGCACAAAGCCGATCTGGATCGACGAGATGGGGCGCGACGTGAGTCCCGCCTCGCGCAGCAGCGCGTGCAGCCCCGTAAAGTCGCTGCGGTCGATGCTCTCAAGCCCGCACTGCACGATGGTGCGGTTCTCGCCCTCCATGCGCATGACGTCGGCGATCGTGCCGATGGCGGCAAGCGTGCAGTAGCGCGCAAACAGCGCATCCTCGCGCCCCTCGCCAAGGGCCAAAACGAGCTTGAGCGCGACGCCCACGCCCGCTAAATGCTTAAAAGGGTACGGACAGTCGGGCCGGTGGGGGTCGACGACGGCCACGGCGGCGGGGAGCTGCTCCTTGCACTCGTGGTGGTCGGTGATGACAAGATCGACGCCGAGCGTCGCGGCGTAGGCCGTCTCGTCCACGCCCGTGATGCCGCAGTCGACCGTGACGATCAGCGTCACGCCGGACTCGGAAAGTGCGCGGATGGCGTCACAGCCGAGGCCGTAGCCCTCCTCGATGCGGCGGGGGATATGCATCGTCACATCCGCCCCGCGCGAGCGGAGATAATCGGTCAGAAGGCAGGTCGAGGTGATACCGTCCACGTCGTAGTCGCCGAAGACCGCCAGCTTTTCGCCGTTTTCAAGCGCCTTCGAGATGCGCGCGACGGCCTTGTCCATGTCCTTCATCAAAAACGGGGAGTGGGCGAGCGTCTTCTCGCGCTCGAGCGCTTCGGCGGCCTGTTCGCTCGTGGTGACGCCGCGCGCGGCCAGCACCGACGAGACAAGATAGGGGTATCCCGCGTCCATCAGCGTCTTGATGGCATCCTCCGGCGCGGCGGGGATCTGCCAGTGCTCGTACTTCATGTTTCGGCTCACCTTCTTTCTTTTGAGAACTTTTGGACATACTATCTCAGGCAATACTGCCTCATCATACTAATACAATCTATTATTTTAACAAAGACCACTGCAAAGGTAAAGAGGAAATTTGACTATCCACGCGACTTTGTGCTACAATACGGCAGAAAGACCACCCAAAAGGGGGAAAATACCAATGAAACAGATCGCAACGCGCCTGACGGCGCTTCTTCTTGCGCTCGTGATGACCACGACACTCGCGTTTGCCGCCAACAAATCCGGCTATTCCGACGTGCCGGACAAGAACTGGGCGAGCCAAAGCATCGCGCAGTGCAGGCAGTATAACTTATTGCAGGGCATCGGAAACGGCAAGTTCGGCCTCGGACAGAAGATGACGCGCGCGGCCTATGCCGCGGCGCTCTGCCGCCTGATGGGCTGGAAGACCGTAACGCCCGAAAAGGGCAGCTATACCGACAATCAGAATGCGAAAAAGTGGTACTATAGCGCCATTGAGACCGCGAGTGCGCACGACGTGTTCTCCGGCCACAGCACGACCTGCCGACCGAACGACCCCATCACGCGTGAGGAGATGGCCGCGATGACCGTCCGCGCACTGGGGTACAGCACGCTTTCCGGCACGGTGCAGGATGAGTGCCCGTTCACCGATGTTTCGACGAATCCCGGCTATATCACGCTCGCCTGGCGCATGGGCCTTGTGGTGGGTATGAACTTAACGACGTTCGCGCCGAAAAACGACACGACGCGCGAGCAGGCCGCGGCGGTGCTGCTGCGCGCCTATCACGGCCTCAAGGCCAAAGTCAGCGTGACGAGCGTGAGCGCGGCGCCCTCCGGCGCGGTGCCGGCGGAGAGCCTGACGGGCACGAGCGGTGCGGTGCCGCTGTCCCCGCGTGCGGCGGTGGAGCAGGTCTACGACGCGGCGGTCAAGGCCGGCAAGGGCGGCAGCGTGGTCATCAACGCCGTCCCCGCGGCGCAGAGCGTGAAAGGCGGCAAGGTGGGCGCGCTGCGCGAGCTGACGCAGGACGAGCTGAGCGCGTATTTGAACGACAGCACCGTGCAGAAATCGCACTCGAACCGCTTCGACAGCTCGTACCTTCTCTGTAAGGAAAAGGACGGCTCCACGATCGTCGTCTGGTACGAGAGCGAGGCGAACATCGCTGAAAAGACCGAGCTCTGCGCGCTGCTCGGCATCAAGAATGTCTACGTGCTGAAGTAAAACAAAAAATGACAGAGGGATATCTCATGCGAGATATCCCTCTTTTTTGCTGCGTTCAGAAGTTGTCGTTCCAGGAGTCGAAGTGCGGCGGCTCGTTTACCTGCGGCGCGGTGGCAAGCAGGTAGAAGCGGCAGATGGAAAGATTCAGATACGGTGTCAGGTAAACGCCCACACCGGCGGCGAGCACGCTCAGCAGCAGCGAGCCAAACATGATGCCGAGGAAGCTGTCGGGCAGGAGGGCGGCGACGAGCAGCTCGTAGATGAGGAAAATGCCCAGCACCAGCAGCGACCAGCCGATGAAGCTGAGCTGGAGCACAAATAGCTGCCACTTGTAGCCGAAGGTCTGCCGCTTGCTCAGATTCAACGCCTCCATCACGCCGAGCTCGGGATTTTCACACAGGTTCAGCATGGCGAACGAGTAGCGGTAGGCCGCGATGATGCCGGGGATGACGAAAAGCATCGACCACAGGAAGATGAAAACGCCCTCGACGATGGAAAGCAGGATGACCTTCCCAGCGAAGGGGAACGCGTCAAAAAGGCTCTCATACGGCATTTCCTCACGGCGCAGGATGCCGAAGCAGTAGCAGTAATACCCCGCGTTCAGAACGAGTGCGACGAGGCCGACGAGGATGCTCACAAAGCTGAACGAGAGCACTGTGAAGCCGCCGGCAGAGTCGATCATATAGCTCACGCCCGAGTTGATCATATCGAGCACAAGGGTGATAAGAAGATAGAAAAGCGTCATCCGGAAGGGATTGACCTTACCGGTGCGCAGCAGTGAGCGCGATTCTGCCTTGATCGCGCCGGTATCGAGCTGCATGGGCATAAAAAAGCTCCTTTCTTGCCGGAACGGGGAAAAACGGACGGCAATGTGCGGAAAATGCACGAAATTCATAAAAATAATAATACATAACTATAGCATCGCGTCCGGGACACGTCAAGAAGCGGAAAAATGGGTTATTCCCTCCGCGGGCCGCCGAAAGGCAAATTGTTTGGCAAAATGCTGTTTTTGCGAGAAAATGACGACGAAATCTGATAAATTATGTAGGAAAATGATGGTCATGAAGAATATTTTCTGGACAAGAGAAAAGAAAGGGGATATAATCTATCCGATTATGGAGCAGTGTTTCCGCTGCTCTGGCAGTATAAAGATGAGGTGAAGACTATGGCACAAGCTTTCTTTGGCGGCGTTCATCCCAATGATATGAAGGCTGCTACCAATGAAAAGGCCATCGAGCAGTTACAAGCCCCTGCTCAGGTGGTGATCCCCATGTCGATGCACTTCGGCGCACCCTGCACCCCGACGGTCTCCAAGGGCGACTATGTCAAGCTTGGACAGAAGATCGGCGAATTCAAAGGTCTCGGCGCTCCCATTCACGCAAGCGTATCCGGTACGGTCGCTGCGGTGGAGCCCCGTCCCTATTCCATGGGCGGCAAGGTCATGTCCGTTGTCATCGACAATGACTTCAAGGACGACTTGAGCGAGGAAGTCCATGCTCCGGCCGACCCCGACGCGCTGAGCGTGGAGGAAATGGTCGAAATGGTCAAGCAGGCCGGTATCGTCGGTATGGGAGGCGCAACGTTCCCCACGCACACGAAGATCTCCAGCGGCATCGGCAAGGTCGATACCGTCATCATCAACGGCGCGGAGTGCGAGCCCTACATCACCGGCGACCATCGCGCGATGCTTGAGCGCCCCGCTGAGATCATCGGCGGCTGCTGCTACCTCGCCAAGATGTTCGGCGTGAGCAAGGTCGTCATCGGCGTGGAGGACAACAAGAAAAACGGCATCGAGTCCCTCAACAAGGTCATCGCCGAGCAGAAGGCTCCCGTCGTGGTCGAATCGCTGCGCTGCCGCTACCCCCAGGGCGGTGAAAAGCAGCTCTGCCAGGCAATCACCGGCAAGCAGGTGCCCCCCGGCGGTCTTCCCGCGAACATCGGCTGCGCCGTGTTCAACATCAACACCACCATCGCCATCTACCATGCCATCAAGGACGGCATGCCCGTGGTGCGCAAGGTCGTCACCGTGTCCGGCAGCGGCGTTGTGGAGCCGAAGAACCTCGAGTGCCCGATCGGCACGCCCGTTTCGCTCCTGTTCGACGCCTGCGGCGGCTTGAAGGACGAGACGTTCAAGCTCATCGCCGGCGGCCCGATGATGGGTATGGCGCAGGCCTCCGCCGACTTCCCCGTGGCCAAGGGCACGGGCGCGGTGCTGGCGTTCGCCGCGAATGAGAACAAGGTCTCCGAGGACCCGACCTGCATCCGCTGCGGCCGCTGCGTTGAGGCGTGCCCCATGCACCTCGAGCCCCTGTACCTCTATTTATATGTGCAGAAGAACCGCATCGAGGATCTCGAGGCGGCCCACGTCATGGACTGCATCGAGTGCGGCGCGTGCTCTTACATCTGCCCGGGCCGCCTGCACCTGACGCATTCGTTCAAGGTCGGCAAGCAGAAGGTCAAGGAAGCCGCCGCTAAGGCCAAGGCCGCGGCTGAGGCTGCCAAGGCTGCCGAAGAAGCAAAGAAGGAGGCTTAAGAGATGCTGAATGATTATAAGGGTCTGAAGCTCATCGCTTCCTCCAACCCCCATATCCGCAACAATGAAGACACGCGCTCGATCATGCTCGACGTGATCATCGCGCTGTGCCCCGCGCTCATCATGAGCGTCATCCGCTTCGGTTTCCGCGCGCTGATCTCCGTGCTCGTGAGCGTGGTTTCCGCGATGTTTTTCGAGTGGCTCTACCGTAAGCTGATGCACAAGACGCAGACGCTCGGCGACCTGTCCGCCGCCGTCACCGGTGTCCTGCTCGCGTTCGTCTGCCCCGTGACGCTTCCCTACTGGATGCTGATCGTCGGCAACTTCTTCGCGATCTTCCTTGTCAAGCAGCTCTACGGCGGCCTTGGCAAGAACTTCCTGAACCCCGCGCTGGCCGGCCGTGCCGCGCTCGTCGCGTGCTACACGAGCCAGATGACCTCCTGGATCGACCCGGCCTCCGGCAAGGCACCCCTCTTCGGCGGCGCTGACGTCGTGACCGCGGCCACCCCGCTCGCGATGATGAAGGGCGGCGAGTTTGCCGAGGTGACGGCACAGTACAGCCTGTCCGATATGTTCATCGGCAACATCGGCGGCTCTCTCGGTGAGATCTCCGCGATGATGCTGCTCATCGGCGGATTGTACTTAATTTTCCGCAAGGTCATCTCCTGGCAGATCCCCGTTGCCTACATCGGCACGGTGGCAGTCCTCACGTTCCTCTTCCCCCAGGGCAACGATGCGATGAGCTGGATGCTCTACAACGTGCTCGGCGGCGGCCTGTTCCTCGGCGCGTTCTTCATGGCCACTGACTATGTCACCTCCCCCGTCACGAAGAAGGGCCAGCTGATCTTCGGCATCGGCTGCGGTCTCATCACGGTGTTCATCCGCTACTTCGGCTCCTATCCGGAGGGCGTTTGCTACTCCATCCTTGTGATGAACTGCTGCACCTGGATCATTGACAAGTACACCAAGCCCACCCGCTTCGGCGTAGATAAGAAAGCAGCGAAGGAGGCGGCAAAGAAATGAAGATCGAAGGTAAATTCATTTTCAAGGTAGCCGGTACGCTGACGGCGATCTCGCTGGTCGTCGCGCTGCTGCTGGGCCTGACCAACATGCTGACCGCGGACAAGATCGCGGCCATCAACAAGCAAAAGACCGAAGAGGCGCTCGCCAAGGTCGTCTCTGCGGCCGACTGCGAGTTCCCCCCGATGGAGGAGATCCCGCAGGCCATGATCGACGCCGCCAACGAACAGGGCGGCAAGCTGAGCGAGGTCTATGAGGTGCAGTCCGGCGGCGACACCATCGGCTATGCCTTCAAGGTCACCGCGAGCGGCTCTCAGGGCAACATCGTGATGATCGTCGGCGTGGACACCGACCTCACCGTCACGGGCGTTTCCATCGTCAAGGCCTCCGAGACCGCGGGCATCGGCTCCAAGGTCATCGACAATGAAGCGACCTCCGCAGGCACCGGCGCGCTCGATCAGTTCGTCGGCAAGTCCGGCGCGGGCACGCTCGTCGTCAAGCAGAACATCGACGCCGTCACCGGCGCGACGGTCTCCACCAAGGGCGTGACCAAGGGCGTCAACGCCGCTCTGGCTGCCGCCGAGGCCATGAACTGAGAAAGGGGGAACGATCTATGAATTTCAACAAACAGCTCAAAGACGGTCTGATCTACCAAAACCCCGTTCTGGTGCAGGTGCTCGGTATGTGCTCCACCATGGCCATCACCACGAGTGTTGCAAACGGCTTTGGTATGGGCATCTCCGTTCTCATCATCCTGACGCTTTCCAACATCTTTATTTCCCTTCTGCGCAAGATCATCCCCAACGAAGTGCGTATCGCGTGCTACATCGTCGTCATCGCGGGCTTCGTTACGATCGTTGATCTGTGCCTGCAGGCGTTTGTCCCTGACATCGCCGAGAGCCTTGGCGTGTTCATCCCGCTGATCGTCGTCAACTGCATCATCCTCGGCCGCGCCGAGGCCTTTGCCAGCAAGAACTCCGTTGCCGCCTCCGCGGTGGACGGCATCTGCCAGGGCATCGGCTACACGGTGGTGCTGCTGATCCTGAGCGCGTTCCGCGAGCTCTTGGGCGCGGGCACGCTGCTCGGCATCCAGATCATGCCTTCTTCCTATGTTCCCGCCGGTATGCTCACGCTGCCCGTCGGCGGCTTCCTCTGCCTCGGCACGCTGATTGCCATCATGCAGTGGGCGCTTGCCAGAAGCGAGAAGAAGAACGCGGAAAAGAAAGAAACGGAGGGTAAATAAAAATGAGTGTGACTAAGTTACTTGCTATTTCCCTCGGCGCGATCCTGACGAATAACTTCATCTTCTCGCAGTTCTTGGGTATCTGCCCGTTCCTCGGTGTGTCGAAAAAGAGCGACACCGCCATCGGTATGGGCCTTGCCGTTACGTTCGTCATGGGCCTTGCCTCGGCGTTCTGCTACGGCGTGAACATCATTCTCGTCAAGCTCGGCCTTGACTACATGCAGACCGTCGCCTTCATTCTCGTGGTGGCGAGCCTCGTGCAGTTCATCGAGATGTTCCTCAAAAAGTCCATGCCGACGCTCTACACGGCCCTCGGCGTGTACCTGCCGCTGATCACCACCAACTGCGCCGTTCTCGGCGTGGTGCTGCTCAACGTGCAGAACGACTACAACTTCATCGAATCCGTGGTTTACGGCATCACCGGCGGCCTTGGCTTCCTGCTGGCGATCTACCTGTTCTCCACGGTGCGCGAGCGTCTGGAGTTTGCCGACTATCCCAAGGCATTTGAAGGCTTCCCCATCGCGCTGATCACCGCAGGCCTGATCGCCCTTGCATTCATGGGCTTCTCCGGCCTGCAGGTGTGGCCCATGTAAGGAGGGAACGAAGAAATGATGAATGTAATTTTTGCTGTTCTCGTGCTGGGCGTGATCGCCGTCGTGTTCGGCCTGATCCTGTCCGTTGCGGCCAAGGCCTTTGAGGTCAAGGTCGATGAGCGCCTGCCCAAGATCCAGGCCTGCCTCGCCGGCGCAAACTGCGGCGGCTGCGGCTACCCCGGCTGCGCGGGCTGCGCTGAGGCCATCCTCGCCGGTAAGGCTCCCGTCACCGCCTGCGCGCCCGCTGGCGCAGAGGGCGCCGCCAAGATCGCTGAGATCATGGGCATGGAAGCCCCCAGCGGCGAAAAGCAGGTCGCGCACGTGCTGTGCAACGGCGGCGAGGCCTCTGTGAAGAATTTCGAGTATGTCGGTCTTCACGACTGCGTCGCCGCGACGAAGGTCGCCGGCGGTCCGACCGCGTGCTCCTTTGGCTGCATGGGCTTTGGCACCTGCGTTGCCGCCTGCCAGTTCGACGCCATCCATATCAATGAGCAGGGCGTCGCCGAGGTCGACAAGGAGAAGTGCACCAACTGCGGCGCCTGCCGCGAGGCCTGCCCGCGCAAGCTGATCGTCGAGGTGCCCTACAAGCAGAAGGTCTTCGTCAACTGCTCGAACAAGGAGAAGGGCCCCGCCGTCACGAAGGTGTGCGCCAACTCCTGCATCGCCTGCGGCATGTGCGAGCGCACCTGTAAGTTCGACGCCATCCACGTCGTCAACAACGTGGCCGTCATCGACTACACCAAGTGCAAAAACTGCACCATGTGCGCCAAGGCCTGCCCGCGCAACGCCATCGAGCCCATCCCGACCCCCGAGGAGAAGGAGAAGTTCAAGGCCGCGCAGAAGGCTGCCGCCGAGCGCAAGGCCGCTGCCGCCAAGGCAGCCGCCGAAGCTAAGGCTGCCGAAGCCGCGAAAGCCGAGTAAAACTTAAAAAAAGAGGAACGCGTGAGCGTTCCTCTTTTTTTATTCTTCAAAAAGCGGCAGCGCCGCTTTTTGAGGGAGATACACTCCGCTTCGTGCCTTGCCGCTCAGAGGGCGGCTGCGACACGCGCTCCGTGAGAAGTGTAAATTCCGACGCGCATGTCGTCGGAATTTACGATTTTAATTTTTTCCGTGCCTGCGGGCACGGAATTCTGCGAAGCTGCCGTGAAATGGAAAAGCGTCGCAGACTTTTACCCACAAGGGGTACGCGGCATCCGTAAGGCAGCGAAGCTGCCAACGGCTGCCCAGGACTGCCGCGCACGGCGGCAAATAATGTTGAATCTTTTTTGGCGCGACAGAAAGTGAATTGCCGCAGAGCAGCAAGAGAAGCCGCCCTGGGGCGTGTGCGTGCCAAAAAACTCTTCTCGCGCAGCGAGTGTCGAGCCGTAGGCGAGGCACAGAGCGGAGTGAAAACGCTTCAAAAGGCAGGCCTTGGCCTGACTTTTGCGTAGTTCACAAACTGTTTACACTGCCTCCTATTGACAATGGGAAATGTCGGTGGTACACTGCGTTTAGCACTCAGGGGAAAGGAGTGCTAAAGCTATGAAAGGAGCGCGGCGTATGGACTTGACCGAGCGCAAAAAGCAGATTCTCAAGCGCGTTGTCGAGGATTACATCGCCGCGGCTGAGCCGGTCGGCTCCAAGGCGCTGGCCGAGGAGATGGGCGGTTCGGTGAGCTCCGCGACCATCCGCAACGAGCTTGCGGATCTGGTCGAAATGGGCTACCTTGAGCAGCCGCACACGTCCGCCGGACGCGTGCCGTCGCCGAAAGGTTACCGCTTGTACGTCAACGAGCTGATGGAAAAGCGCGAGGTCTCCGAAACAGAAGCGGAGGAGATCAACGAGCAGCTAAAGTCCAAGCTCAGCGGCACGGACAGCGTGATCGCCAAGGCGGGGCAGATGGTGTCGAGCATCGTCAATTACCCCGTGTACAGCGTGACGGGCGGACGGCGCGAGGCGAGCGTCAAGCGCTTCGAGCTCATCGCGGTCGATGAAATGAGCTTCATCGTCGTGGTGATGGGCGAGGATAACCGCGTGAAGAGTCAGCTCCAGCGCTCGGACCTCCCGTTCGACAGCCAGCGGCTTGCGGACGTCAAGGAGCTTTTGAACACGCACTTCACCGGCCGGAGCGCCGATGAGATGAGTGCAAGGCTGATGAGCCTTTCCGAGCAGCTTTCGCCCGAGCTATTTTTAGTGGTGTCCAAGGCGGTCGAATATGCGATCGGTGTGCTCGAGCAGAGCGCGCAGCGCAATGTGGAGACCGCGGGTGCGAGCCAGATCTTGAAAATGCCTGAGTACCGCGATGTCGACAAGGCGCACGATCTCGTGACATTCCTTGTGGATAACAAGGAAGAGCTTCCTGTGCCGGATGACGGCGCGCCGCTCAAGATCCTGATCGGGCCGGAAAACGTGAACGAGGCGCTCAAGGAAACGAGCGTGGTCGTCGCCAGCTACGATATCGGCGACGGGATGCGCGGCCTCGTCGGTGTGGTGGGTCCCACCAGAATGGACTACGCCACCGTGACGGCGCGGCTGAGTTATTTTGCAGACAGCCTGACGCGGATGTTCGGCAAGAACGAGCTTCCGCCCAAGGAAGAAGATAAGGAGTAAGAAATGGGTAAGAAAGACAAGAAGAACGCGGCGGAGAGCACGCCGAAAAAGAACACGGCGCAGCAGCCGACAGCAGACGAGGCGGCCAAGACCGCAGAAACTGCCAAGGCTGACGAGACCGCCGAAAAGAGCGCGGAGCCCGAGACCTTCACCGTCACGCGCGAGCAGATGGAGAAGATGGAAGGCCTTGCCAAGTCGCTTGCCGACGAGCAGGACAAATACCTGCGCCTTGCCGCCGAGTACGACAACTACCGCAAGCGCACTGCGAAGGAAAAGGAAAGCCTTTACGCCGACGCGAAGATCGACACGATCAAGGCGCTGCTGGGCGTTTACGATAACCTCGAGCGCGGCCTTGCCCAGTATGGCGACGAGGAGTCGCCCCACCGCAAGGGCCTTGAAATGGTGTTCAACCAGTTCAAAGAGAGCCTCAAAAAGCTGGGCGTTGAAACGATGGACGCCGCCGGAAAGCCCTTTGACCCCGAAAAGCACAATGCCGTGATGCATGTGGAAGACGAAAACTACGGGGAAAACACCGTGGTCGAGGTGCTCCAGCAGGGCTTCACGCTGGGCGATAAGGTGCTGCGATTTGCCATTGTAAAAGTGGCCAACTAAAAGTTCCTCAAAAATGTGTGGCACACATTTTTGAAAGGGCTTGCAGCCCTGTGCAGCGCACTCGCTGCGCTCGCACGTTTCAGGGCTGAGATGTGTTTTTTCTGACGCGCACGCCCAGGGCGGCTTCTCTTGCCGCTTTGCGGCAATTCACCTTCTGTCGTCAGAAAAAACGATTTGGATTTGTTTCGCGTCTGCGGACGCGAAATGAACATATAAAGTGGTTAACAAAAAAATTAAGATAGATCTTAGGAGGACAACATTATGTCTAAAGTTATCGGTATTGACCTTGGTACTACCAACTCTTGTGTGGCCGTGATGGAAGGCGGCGAAGCCGTCGTCATCCCCAACGCCGAAGGCAACCGCACCACCCCGTCCGTCGTCGCGTTCAGTAAGACCGGCGAGCGTATGGTCGGTCAGGTCGCAAAGCGTCAGGCCATCACCAACCCCGAGCGCACGATCTCTTCGATCAAGCGCGAGATGGGTTCTGATTATAAAGTCGAAGTCGACGGCAAGAAGTACACCCCGCAGGAGATCAGCGCGATGATCCTGCAGAAGCTCAAGAGCGACGCTGAGGCTTACCTCGGCGGCCCCGTGAGCGAAGCCGTCATCACCGTTCCCGCTTACTTCACCGATGCGCAGCGTCAGGCGACCAAGGACGCCGGTAAGATCGCCGGCCTCGAGGTCAAGCGTATCATCAACGAGCCGACGGCCGCGGCCCTCGCCTACGGCGTCGACAAGGAGCAGAGCCAGAAGGTCATGGTCTACGACCTCGGCGGCGGCACGTTCGATGTCTCCATCCTCGATATCGACGACGGCGTTATTGAGGTTCTGGCCACCGCGGGCAACAACCGCCTCGGCGGCGACGACTTCGATGAGTGCATCATGAAGTGGATGGTCAGCGAGTTCAAGCGTACCGACGGCGTCGACCTTAGCGGCGACAAGGTCGCCATGCAGCGCTTGAAGGAAGCTGCCGAGAAGGCCAAGATCGAGCTCTCCGGCGTGACCTCCACCAACATTAACCTCCCGTATATCACCGCCGACGCCACGGGCCCGAAGCACCTCGACCTGACCCTCACGCGCGCTAAGTTCAACGAGCTGACCGCGCACCTGGTCGAAGCCACTGCCGGCCCTGTCCGTCAGGCGCTCAGCGATGCGGGCCTCACCGGCAACGACATCCACAAGGTCCTGATGGTCGGCGGCTCCAGCCGTATCCCCGCCGTGCAGGAAATGGTCAAGAAGCTCACCGGCAAGGAAGGCTTCAAGGGCATCAACCCCGATGAGTGCGTCGCCATGGGCGCTGCGCTTCAGGCGGGCGTTCTGACCGGCGATGTCAAGGGCCTGCTGCTGCTCGACGTCACCCCGCTGTCCCTCGGCATTGAGACCATGGGCGGCGTTTGCACCAAGCTCATCGACCGCAACACCACCATCCCCGTGAAGAAGAGCCAGATCTTCTCCACCGCCGCCGACAACCAGACGAGCGTTGAAGTCAACGTTCTGCAGGGCGAGCGTGAGATGGCCGCTGCCAACAAGAGCCTCGGCCGCTTCCACCTCGATGGCATCGCTCCGGCCCGCCGCGGCGTGCCTCAGATCGAGGTCACCTTCGATATCGACGCCAACGGCATCGTGAACGTCAGCGCGAAGGACCTCGGCACCGGCACCGAGCAGCACATCACCATCACCTCTTCCTCCAACATGAGCAAGGAGGATATCGAAAAGGCCGTCAAGGACGCCGAGCAGTACGCCGCTGAGGATGCCAAGATCAAGGAAAAGGTCGAAGTCCGCAACCAGGCCGACCAGATGGTCTACCAGAGCGAGAAGACCCTCGGCGAAGTGGGCGACAAGATCCCCGCGGACGAGAAGGCCAAGGTTCAGAGTGGTATCGACAAGCTGAAGGAAGTCCTCAAGGGCGACGACACCGACGCCATCAAGAGCGCGACCGAAGAGCTCACGCAGATGTTCTACCAGATGAGCGAGAAGCTCTATCAGCAGACGAATCCGCAGGGCGGCGCACAGGCCGGTCCTGACATGGGCGGCCAGAACGGCGGCGCGCAGACCGGCCCGAACGGTCAGCAGTATTACGATGCTGACTACAAGGTCGTGGATGACGACGACAACAACAAGAAGTAATTTGAAACCGATCGACGCAGCGGGGACAGTTTATACTGCCCCCGATTGCGGCGTTTTTAGGAGCGTAGTCTATGGCTGAAAATAAAAGGGACTATTACGAGGTGCTCGGCGTTTCCAAGGGCGCTTCGGAAGAAGAGATCAAAAAAGCATACAAAAAGCTCGCGCGCAAGTATCATCCCGACATGAACCCCGGCGACAAGGAAGCCGAGGAGAAGTTCAAGGAGATCAACGAGGCGAACGAGGTTTTGAGCGACCCAGACAAGAAGGCGCGCTACGACCAGTTCGGCTTTGCGGGCGTTGACCCGAATTACGGCGCAGGCGCCGGTGGCGGCGCTTACGGCGCGGGCGGGTTCGACTTCGGCGACCTCGGCGATATCTTTGGCAGCTTCTTCGGCGGGGGCTTCGGCGGCGCGCGCGCGAACCCCAACGCGCCCCAGCGCGGCGAAAGCCTGCGCACGAGCGTGAACATCAGCTTTGAAGAGGCAGCCTTCGGCTGCGAGAAGGAAGTCAGCATCGACCGCATCGAGCAGTGTCCTGACTGCCGCGGCTCGGGCTGCGCCAAGGGCACGACCGCCGAGGTCTGTCCTGACTGCCGCGGCAGCGGCGTGATCCAGCAGCGCCGCCAGACGCCGCTGGGCTATATGTCGACGTCGGCCCCCTGCCAGCGCTGCGGAGGCAAGGGTAAGATCATCCACCAGCCCTGCCCCAAGTGCGGCGGCAAGGGCATGATCCGCCACCGCAAGACCATCAAGGTCAGCATTCCTGCGGGCATCGACAACGGGCAGACCATTTCGCTGCGCGCGCAGGGCAACGCGGGCAAGAACGGCGGCCCCGCGGGCGATCTGCTGATCGTTGTGTCCGTGCGTCCGCACGAGATCTTCCGCCGCGAGGGCACGAGCGTCCTGTGCGAAGCGCCCATCACGTTCACGCAGGCGGTGCTCGGCGCGGAGCTTGAGATCCCGACGATCGACGGCAAGGTGAAGTACACCATCCCCGAGGGGACGCAGAGCGGCACGACGTTCCGCCTGAAAGGCAAGGGCATCCCCGGCCTCAACGGCCGCGGCCGCGGCGACCAGTACGTCACCGTGTATATCGAGACGCCGCGCAACCTGAACCGCGAGCAGAAGGAAGCGCTCAAGAAGTTCAGCGAGTCGCTCGGCGAGAAGAATTATGAGGAACACAAGAGCTTTTTCGGAAAGTTCAAGCTGTAACGAATAGAAGATGTATTTATCCGATTATCACACCCACTGTTCGCTTTCGTTCGACTCGAAAACGCCGGTGGAAGACATGGTGCGCGCGGGCATCGCGCAGGGGTTGCAGGAAATGTGCCTGACCGACCATGTAGACCTGTTCCGCCCGAGGGAGACGGCGCACTGGGAGCACGATTTTTCGAATCGTGAAGAGACCTTTGCGCGCGCCGACCAGGCGGCGGACGGGAAGATCATCGTCCGCCGCGGTATCGAGCTCGGCGAGGCGATGCGCGACTTTGCCTACGCAGACGAGCTGCTCTCGCGTTTGCCGGAGCTCGACTTTGTCATCGGCTCGCAGCATCAGCTGTCGGAAAAGTACGATTGGAACGACCTCTACTTCATGCCCGAGGCCACGGAGCAGGAGGCGCGCGAGCAGATCGCGGACTATTTAACGCTCGTTCTGGAGACGGCCAAGTGGGGGAAGTTCTCCGTGCTCGGCCACCTGACGCTGCCGCTTCGCTACATGAACGAAAACCACGGTATGCACATGAGTTTCGACGGTTTTGAGGACGAGGTGGCGCAGGTGTTCCGCGCGCTCATTGAAAATGGCTGCGGCATCGAGTGCAACGTCAACCGCGGCAACACGCCGCTGCCGGACGCCAAATGGCTGAGGCTCTATCACGAGCTCGGCGGCGAGATCATCACCATCGGCACCGACGCGCATACGCCGGAATTCGTCGGCATGCGCGCCCGCGAGACGCAGGAGCTCTTAAAGAGCTGCGGCCTCAACTATGTGTGCACGTTTGAAAAGAAAAAACCGGTCTTTCACAAAATCTGACTGACAAAAGGAGAAACACTATGAAGATCGCATTGGGCTGTGACCACGGCGGATACGCCATGAAGGAAGACATCAAAAAGCAGCTGGAGGGCCTGGGCCACGAGGTCAAGGACTGCGGCACTTACTCCACCGAGAGCTGCGACTATCCCATTTTCGGCGAGGCCGCCGCGCGTGCCGTCGCGAGCGGAGAGTGCGAGTACGGTATCGTCGTGTGCACGACGGGCATCGGCATCTCCATTGCGGCGAACAAGGTCAAGGGCATCCGCTGCGCGCACTGCGCCGATACGCTCGAGGCGCAGCTCTGCCGCCAGCACAACAACGCGAACATGATGGCCATCGGCGCGGGCTTCACGGGCCCGAAGCTGGCCGCGGCCATGGTTGAGACGTTCCTCTCCACCGCGTTTGAGGGCGGCCGCCACGCCCGCCGCGTCGCGCTGATGGACGCTATCGAGGGCTAAAGCATATACAAAAACGGAAAATCAACAAAAACCGAAAGGTTTTTGTTGATTTTTTTGCTCTCAAAAGGTAAACTGTTGCACGAGAAAAAGGAGGCGGATGCAGACAATGGCAAGAAGATCGAGCGGAACGAAGGGCTATACCGGTTATCGCGGGCGCAGGCGCGGCAGAGGCGTGCTGGCCGTGGTGCTGGTGGTCATTTTGCTGCTGGCGTGCGGCTTTTTGTTTGCGCAGCGCTATATGGTATACGATGCGGACGGCTCGGTCCGCTTTGAGTTCCCCTGGATAAAGAAGACCCCACAGGACGACACCGCAAATGGCGGCGACAGCGGCGACGATAAGAAGCAGGACGACCTTGAGATCACGGTGCAAAAGCCCGTCATCAAGGATACCTACGCGGTCGAGCTGGGCGCGGACGCGCTCGGCAGCGATTGGCAGGCAGCGCTCGATGGCCTTGATAAGGACGTGAACGCCGTGGCGGTCGAGCTCAAGGACGCGAGCGGCAAGATCCATTACGGCTCTAAGGTGCAGGGCGCGATCGACTGCGGCGCGGTGGCTGGCGACAGCGCATCGGATGCGGCCATTCAGGGCCTTGTCGACTCGGACTACTATACGATCGGCCGCATCAGCACGCTGCACGACAGCCTGTACGCCTACGAGCACATGACGGACGCCGCCGTGTGCCAGCTGACGGGATTCGTCTGGTACGATACGAACAGCACCCACTGGCTCGCGCCCGAAAAGCAGGCCGCGCGGCAGTATGTGACCGATATCGTCACGGAATGCGCACAGATGGGCTTTGATGAGCTGCTGCTCGACGATTTCCACTACCCGCGCGAGGGGCGTATGAGCCGCATCAAGACGGACGAGCGCACCATGACGCAGCAGGAGGCGCTTGCGCTGCTCGCCGACGATATCCACACCGCGCTTGAGCAGGCGGGCTACAAGGGCAAGCTCTCCGTCAGCGTGGACGCGGACATCGCGCTTGCGGGCAGCGAGGCAAACTCCGGCATCGTGATGAGCGAGCTCACGGAAAAGTTCGACCGCGTGTACGTCAAGGTCACGGCAGACCAGCTCGAGAGCGTCACCGAGGCGATGAAGGCCTACGACGTCGAGTTCGTCCCCATCGTGACGGAGGCGACGGACAGCGGCAGCTATCTCATTGAAAAGTGAAAAGGCGAAGGGCGGGCCGCTGATACCTCAGCGGCCCGTTTTTTGCGCAAAAAGGGAAAAGGGCACGGGGCAGCGAAGGCTGTCCCGTGCCTTTTTTTGATGTGGAGAAAGACGAGGGGGGGACGCCCCGTTCGAGCGTTGGAAAAAGCGTTGATAACCGCTTTGAGACATAATGTACAAAAGTTGAATGAATTTGACGTAAGTTAAACACTTTGTTTTGTGCAAAATAGATAGCATACTGTTGACCATACCAAAAAAAGGGCTCTCGAGGGCCGTTGCGCCCGCGCGGGAAAGAATATGCCCGCGGGCGAAAAAGAGGATATGGGACGACCGCTCTCCGGTGAGTGAGAGACCTGCCGCAGCGCACAGAGCGGCGGAAACGGGCCAATACGGAACATACAGCAAATTCTGCACAGGAGATAGAACATCATGCTTGAAAACAACCACACGATTCACCTGACGCTCAACGGAGAGAGCCGCGCGTTCACGGTGGAGCCGCAGGAGACGCTTCTGCACGTGCTGCGCGAGCGCGCGCACCTGACGGGCGCGAAGAAGGGCTGTGACCTTGGCGAATGCGGCGCCTGCACGGTCATCATGGACGGGCGCGCGGTCAACTCGTGCTGTGTGTTCGCCATCGAGGCGGACGGCAGCACGGTCGAGACCATCGAGGGCATCGGCACCGCCGACGAGCCGCACCCGCTGCAGCAGACGTTTATCGACGCCGGCGCCATCCAGTGCGGCTACTGCACGCCCGGAATGATCATGGCGGCCAAGGCGCTGCTCGACCGCAACTCCCATCCCACGCGCGAGGAGATCCACGCCGCCATGTCCGGCAACCTCTGCCGCTGCACGGGCTACACGAAGATCGAGGAGGCCGTCGTCGCGGCCTCCAGGGTCATTGAACAGTACGCGAACGGAAAGGGGGCGCAGCAGTGATGGAGCAGCATCATTTCGACATTGTCAACCACGCCACGCCGCGCCTTGAGTCCATGGATAAGGCGCTGGGCCGCGGCAAGTACACCGACGACTTAGAGCTTCCCAACATGGCCTACGCCGCGCTCGTGCGCTGCCCGTATTCCCACGCCAAGGTGCTGAGCATCGATGTGAGCGAGGCGGAAAAGGTTCCCGGTTTTCTCGGCTGCGCCCTGCCGGAGGAGACCCCGCAGGTCTACTTCAACTGCTCGGGCAACCCGCTCTCTCCGCTTCTGATGGCGGATGAAAAGGTGCTGACGACCGAGCCGCTGACCATCGGCGACCGCGTGGCCGTCGTCGCTGACGGCACCCCCGCAGATCAGAAACATCGCCACCGTCGGCGGCAACATCATGCAGGACCGCCGCTGCATCTACTTCAACCACCGCACCTGTGGCGCAGCGGCCTTGCCTACTGCTTCAAGACCGGCGGCAGCATTTGCCACCAGATCCCGAACTCGCCGGTCTGCCGCGCGATCTACTATTCCGACGTCGCCACCGCGCTCATCGCTTACGAGGCGGAGGTCGAGTACATCGAAGACGGCGAGACGCACCGCACCGACCTCAAGTCCCTCATCGAGCGCCACAGCGTGGCCAACGGCCTTGCCTGCCACGAGCACCTGCCCATCCTCGTCACGCGCTTTTTCGTCCCCGCGGTGGAATAGGGCGAGCGCAGCGGCTTTTATAAGTACGCCATGCGCACGACGATCGACTTCCCAATCATCGACTTCGCGCTCCGCTGCGGCGGCAAGCGCCCCGCGCGTCTGGCCGCGGGCGCGGTCGCGCCCCATCCGGTCGTGATGGCCGAGACGGCGGCGAAGATCGACTCCGACGCCACGGATGACGAGGTCATCGCGCAGGCCGAGGACGAGCTCAGAAAGCTCGCCATGCCCATCAAGGAGGCCTGCATGACCCCCGCGGTCAAGAGAAGTCTCTATCGCCACGTCGCGATGCTGCTGGATTTGAGAAAATAAGCAAAAAAAGAACCGTCCGATCGGACGGTTCTTTTTTGTCGTAGAAATTTACTTCGCGGCGCGGGCCAGAACGGCCTCGGCGCTCATGCTCGGATTGATGGTCTCTTCGCTCTCGACCGCGATGGCCGCGGCGGCGGTGCCGGCGGCGCAGCTTTCGGCAAGGTTGCGGCCTGCGAGGAACGACCAGACGAGGGACGCCATCATCGCGTCGCCCGCGCCGGTGGCGTTGCGCATCTTGGCCTTGCAGATGGGTTCCAAATGTGTCTCGCCCTGCTGCGCGGCAAACACACCGTCGCCGCCGAGCGACAGGAACACGCGCTGCACGCCCTGATCGAGAAGCGCCTGCGCGGCTTGATGGAGCGTTGCATTGTCTGTGATCTTCACGCCGGAGAGGAGCTCTGCTTCAATGCGGTTGGGCTTGAGCGTGTGGACGTGACTGAGTAAGCCCTGGAGCTTTTCCGCCTTGACGGTGGATACCGGATCGACGAAGAGCGGCGCGGCGCAGTGCTCGACAAGGTACGCGATGGACTCGCGCGGCAGGTTCGCGTCCACGACCACCGCGGCGGCGCCGTCGAGCAGCTCCTTCTGCGAGGCGAAGTAGTCCGGAGTCAACTTTTCGCAGATCTCCATGTCGGCCACGGCCACGGCCATGTCGCCGTCGCTGTCGCCCACGAACACGTAGGTCGAGGTGCGGCCGTCGGGCACGCGCAGCGCGTGCGAAAGGTCGATGCCGAGTTCTTTACAGCTCTCTTCGACCTGGCTTGCGCGCGAATCGCCGCCCACGGCGGTCAGAAGATACGTCGGTACGCCGAGCAGGCGCATGTTGTGCGCGATGTTGCGTCCCACGCCGCCGAGGCTCAGCTCGACCTTGCCGGGGTTCGAGTCCTTCGCGCGCAGCGGCGCGAAAGAGTGCGCACCGATGTCGATATTCACGCCGCCGCAGACGACGGCATAGGGAAGATTCTTTTCGTTAGACATGATGTTGCTTTCTCCGAATTATTTGTGATAAAGACGCTTGGATTCATACTTCGGCTCGCAGCTGACGTGAATGCCGAGGCGCTTGTAGAGCTTGATGTCCTCCTCCGAGATGATGACGGAGAAGTGCGCATCGCAGCCGCGGAGCGTGCCGAGCTGGGCTCTTGCCATGTCGGCGAGGGGGTTCGTCAGCGCCGAGATCGCCAGCGCGATGAGCACCTCGTCAGAGTGCAGGCGCGGGTTGTGGTGGCCGAGCGACTGGATCTTGAGCGCTGAGATCGGCTCAATGACCTGATTCGAGATGAGGTTCATGTCGCTGCGGATGCCCGCCATGGCCTTGAGCGCGTTGAGCAGCAGCGCCGCCGAAGCGCCGAGAAGGGAAGAGGTCTTGCCCGTGACAACGCGGCCGTCGGGCAGCACCATCGCGCCCGCGGGCGCGCCGGTCTCCTCGGCCTTCTGCTTGGCCGCGGCCACAGCGGGGCAGAGGTCGGGCGTCACATCCGCCTGCTGCATGACGAGCTCGAGCTTTCTGAGCTGGCAGGCATCGGCGATGCCGCGCGCGACGTCGACCTGCGCGGTGTAGTAGCGGCGCAGAATTTCCATGCGCGAGGCCTGACGGCAGACCTCATCGTTGATGATGCAGTTGCCCGCCATGTTGACGCCCATGTCGGTGGGGGACTGGTAGGGGCACTTGCCGGAGATGCGCTCGAAGATCGCGCGCAGGACGGGGAAGATCTCCACGTCGCGGTTATAGTTCACGGTCGTCTCGCCGTAGGCCTCGAGGTGGAACGGGTCGATCATGTTCACGTCGTCAAGGTCCGCGGTCGCGGCCTCGTAGGCGAGGTTCACGGGGTGCTTGAGCGGCAGGTTCCAGATGGGGAAGGTCTCAAACTTGGCGTAGCCCGCGCTCACGCCGTGTTTGTGCTCGTGGTAGAGCTGGGAGAGGCACGTCGCCATCTTGCCGCTGCCGGGGCCCGGCGCGGTGACGACGATGAGCGAGTGCGTCGTCTCGATATACTCGTTGTGGCCAAAGCCCTCGTCGCTCACGATGTGGGCGACGTCGGAGGGATAGCCCGCGATGGGGTAGTGGCGGTAGTTGCGAACGCCAAGCGTGTTGAGACGCTTGATGAAGGCATCCGCCGCGTTCTGCCCCGCGTACTGCGTGATGCATACGCCGCCGACATAAAGCCCCAGCGAGCGGAACGCGTCGATCAGGCGCAGGCAGTCGTCATCATAGGTGATGCCGAGGTCGCCGCGCACCTTGTTCTTTTCAATGTCGTTCGCGTTGACCGCGATGACGATCTCCGCGTCGTCGCGCAGCTGCTGAAGCATGCGGATCTTGCTGTCGGGCTGGAAGCCGGGCAGCACGCGCGAAGCGTGAAAGTCGTCGAAGAGCTTGCCGCCGAACTCCAGGTACAGCTTGCCGCCGAACTTGCTGATGCGCTCGCGGATGTGCGCGGACTGCATGGCAAGGTATTTGTCGTTATCAAAACCGATTTGTCCCATCGTAAAAAGCACCCCATTTTCAATTTGCACATAATATATGCCTATTATATAGAACGTACGGCGGCTTGACAAGAAATGTGCCCGCAGAAAAATAGATGAAAAACGGCGGCGAATTTCTGCTATTTTCCCCTCTTTACATCAGCGAGCTCTTAGCGTATGCTATAAACAGTCTCTTCACGGGGAAAAGAAAAAATCCGCACTTTTTGAAAAAAGATGTTGACAAAAGAATGCGGATATAGTAGTATATCACTGTTCGATTCGCGCGGTTAGCTCAGCTGGTAGAGCACATGCTTGACGTGCATGGGGTCACAGGTTCGAGTCCTGTACCGCGCACCAGAGAAAAACCTTGAAGCTTCAGTGGCTTCAAGGTTTTTTTATTGCCCTGAAACCCTGTTTAGCCTTATTTTTTAGCCTTATTGTCCCTCAAGCATCCGAAACGCTCTTGATAAACTGCTCCATACGGGCAGCACTGTTCTGCTTCATCTGCTTCGTAACGTGTCCGTAAACATCTAATGTAAACGCTGCGGTGGCGTGACCGAGATTTTCCTGCACGGTCTTAATGTCGTCGCCGCTTTTGATAGAGGCAACGGCGAAAGTATGACGCAGATCGTGGAAGCGTGTAGCCGGTGCGCCGATGTTTCGGACAATTGCGCATAGTGTAGGCGTTTGCGAACATAAGGAAGGGCCAGAGAGAAACTGGTTTACATTACGGCTACGCAATACTACACAGGTAAGGTTAGGTGTAGTATTGCGTAGTCGTGGGTCGACAATACTATGAAGACTACAGCTCTGCAGGGTCGCCTGCTTTGTTGGTGCGCCCGATGAGTGTACGTTCTAACAAGTGAATGCCCCGGATCCGCTCGGCAGTAAGAAGAATATAAAAAAGAACTTGCCAAAATACGTCAGACATATTATACTCTAGACCAAACAAACAATCGATACAGGAAAGAAGGCAGGGTATGAAAAAAGCGGTTGGGGGAAAATCGCGCGTCGATCTTGCAGTCGATCAGATCATTCAGGTCATTTTGGACCGCGATATGAAGGCCGGTGACAAGCTGCCGAACGAGTATGATCTGGCGCGCGAGCTGGGCGTGGGCCGCAGCACGGTGCGCGAGGCGATTAAGCGCCTTGTTGCCCGCAATATTTTAACGGCGCGGCAGGGCGCGGGCACGTTTGTCTCGGAGAAGAACGGCGTGCCGGAAGACCCGCTCGGACTGACGTTTATGATGGAAGAGGGCTCGGAGAATCTCGCGCTCGACCTGCAGGATATTCGATTGATGCTTGAGCCGGAGACCTGCGCGATCGTTGCACGCGGCGCAACGCCCGAGCAGATCGACCAGATGCAGGCATACTGCGATGAGGTGACGCGCCTGATCGAAGCGGAGGAGGATTATTCCGCCGCCGACGCAAAGTTCCACCGGTATCTTGCCGAATGCAGCGGAAACCATGTGCTGCCCAATCTCATCCCGATCATCGCCTCGGCGATCGGCGTTGTGATCACGGTGACGAACGATGAGCACCGCTCCCAGAGCGGCATGGAACACCAGCGTATCGTCGACGCCATCCGCCGCCATGACCCGGAGGGGGCAAAGTACAGCATGATCGCGCACCTGAACACCAGCCGCAATTCCATGCTCCATTCTCGGGATAACTGCGCGGCGAAGCGCTGAAAGCGCACCACACCTTGAGTCATCACACAACTAACGCACAGAGATTTCGTATGTCTAACGAAATTTCTGTGCGTTTTTACAAAATAACTAAAAAAGACACAAAGAAATCAGACGAAATACAGAAAACATTGTGAATTAAATATCAACTATTGACGAACGGAGTTGTCTGATGTATTCTGAATTTGCAAAATACATCAGACAACAGCACAAAGCCATCCACCAACCAATAAACTGACCGTATCCCCGCACACCGCTGGGGCACGCCGGACGACATGAAGGGCACGGCCATCTTCCTTTCCTCCCACGCCTCCGACTATCTCAACGGTGCGGTCATCCCCGTTGACGGTGGCTATCTTGTCAAGTAAAGGCGGGGGGAAGCAATGGCAAAATATCTTGTTTGTGTCAGCGATGAGCGCCATGCGAGCTATGAGATCGAGCGCGCCATTCTGGAAAAGGCCGGTGCAGAGCTGAAGCTCTGCCACTGCGAAAGCGCTGCGGATATCGCCGCACAGTGTGCGGATGCGGACGCCGTACTGCTTGACCTTGCACCTATGACCGCCGAGGCGGTTGCAGGGTTGAGAAAATGCAAGGTCATCAGCCGCTACGGTGTCGGTTTTGAGAATGTCGATCTGGATGCGGCGACCGCCGCAGGCATTCAGGTCACCAATGTTCCCGATTACTGCATGGAGGATGTTTCCGACCATGCGTTGGCGCTGATGCTTTCCTGTCTGCGTCATATCCCGCTGCGCGACCGCGAGGTCCGCGAGGGGAAATGGAACATTCAGGCAGACAGCTTCCGGCTGAAGGGCAAAACGCTCGGTGTCATCGGCGCAGGCCGCATCGCGCGCGCGCTGATCCGCAAGGTCAGCGGCTTCGGTTTTGCCGAGGTCGTGGCATACGATCCCTATATCAGCGCCGAGCAGTTGGCTGAGATCGGCGTGCGCAAGGTGGAAAAGGAGGAGCTGTTCCGCATTTCCGATATCATCTCCCTCCATCTGCACGCCAATGCTGAGACAAACGGCATGATCTGCAAGGAGACGCTTGCACTGATGAAGCCGACGGCGATCCTCATCAACGTCAGCCGCGGTCCGCTCGTCAAGGACGAGGATCTGCTCGACGCGCTGCGCGAACGCCGCATTCTTGCGGCGGGGCTTGATACGCATAATCACGAACCGCTCGGCGCGCAGTCGCCCTTCTGCCAGCTTGACAATGTTGTGCTGACCGATCATACGGCCTACTCCACGGCGGAGGGCGTAACGGAGCTCAAGACCAAGGCGGCGCAGAACGTTGTGGACGTACTGGAAGGGAGAACTCCTCGCTATCCGGTCAATCACCTGTAATTATTCCACTTATTTGCCCGAAAAGGGCGGGAGGTAAAAAATATGACAGCATTAGAAAGACTCTATAACGCGGCAGTGGTGCCCGTCGTCGTGCTCGACGACGCGGCGGATGCGGTGCCGACTGCTAAGGCGCTGCTTGCGGGCGGCGTGGACGTGATGGAGATCACGTTCCGCACGGCGGCAGCCGCCGATTCCATCGAGGCGGTCGCCAAGGAGTGCCCCGACATGTTCGTGGGCGCGGGCACGGTCATCACGCTCGAGCAGTGCAAGAAGGCCGTCGCCTGCGGCGCAAAGTTCATCGTCGCCCCGGGCTACAGCGAGGAGGTCGTGAGCTGGTGCGTGGAGAACAACGTCGCCATCACCCCGGGCTGCGTCACGCCGACCGAGATCATGGCCGCGATGTCCCACGGCCTGAAGGTCGTGAAGTTCTTCCCGGCGAACGTCTACGGCGGCCTGAGCGCAATGAAGGCGCTCTCCGGTCCCTTCGGCGGCATCAAGTTCATCCCCACCGGCGGCGTGAACGACAAGAACCTTGCCGAGTACATCTCCGCGCCGTTCATCCATGCCGTCGGCGGCAGCTGGCTGTGCGCCAAGGCGGACATCGCCGCGCACAACTTCGACAAGATCACGAGCCTCTGCAAGGAGGCGCGCAAGACCGCGCTCGGCTTTGAGATCGCGCACGTCGGCGTGAACGCCGGCGACGCGGAGGAGTCCCTTGCGGTGTGCCGCGCGCTCGACGCGGCCTTCGGCTTCGGCGTGAAGGAGGGCAACAGCTCCAACTTCGCCGGCAGCGGCGTAGAGGTCATGAAGAGCCCCTATCTCGGCAAGAACGGCCACATTGCGGTCAAAACCAATTCCATTCCCCGCGCGGCGGCGGAGCTTGCCAAGAACGGCTTTACGCTCGATGAGTCCACCGCCAAGTACAAGGGCGAGAAGATGGTCGCGGTCTATCTCAAGCAGGAATTCGGCGGCTTTGCCGTCCACCTGCTGCAGAAGTAAGGGAGGAACGAACGATGAAATTTTTGACTTTTGGTGAGATCATGCTGCGCCTGAAGGCGCCCGGACAGGAGTGCTTCTTCCAGTCCCCGATGCTCGAGGCCACCTTCGGCGGCGGCGAGGCCAACGTTGCCGTTTCCCTTGCCAACTACGGCGAGGACGCGGCGTTCCTGACGGTCCTGCCCGATAACGCCATCGCGGACGCCTGCAAGGCGGAGCTGCGCCGCTTCGACGTGGATACCAAGCGCATCGTCACCGGCGAGGGCCGCATGGGCATCTACTATCTCGAGGGCGGCGCGAACCAGCGCCCGAGCAAGGTCGTCTACGACCGCGCCTATTCCGCCATCGCGCTGGCCAAGCCCGGCGATATCGACTGGGACAAGGCGTTCGACGGCGTGGAGTGGTTCCACATCACCGGCATCACGCCCGCCATCAGCGAGAGCGCGATGGAGCTTTCCGTTGCGTCTGTCAAGGAGGCGAAGAAGCGCGGCATCACCGTCTCCTGCGACCTCAACTACCGCAAGAACCTCTGGAAGTACGGCAAGAAGGCCAGCGAGGTCATGCGCGAGATCGCAAAGTATGTGGATGTCGCCATCGCCAACGAGGAAGACGTGCAGAAGTCCCTTGAGATCACCGTGGACGATGTGAACGTCGAGTCCGGCGAGCTGGACCGCGCAAAGTACAAGGCGCTCGGCGACAAGGTGCTTGCGGCGTATCCCGATATGAAGATGATCGCCATCACGCTGCGCGAGAGCCACAGTGCCGATTGGAACGGCTGGGCGGCCTGCCTGAACGACGGCAAGGACTTCTACGTTTCCAAGAAGTACGAGATTCGCGACATCGTGGACCGCGTCGGCGGCGGCGACAGCTTTGCCGGCGGCCTGCTCTACGGTCTCAACCACTATGAGGACAAGCAGTCCGCGCTGGAGTTTGCCGTGGCGGCGAGCTGCCTGAAGCACTCGGTCATCGGCGACTTCAACCGCGTGAATGTTTCCGACGTGACCAAGCTCATGGGCGGCGACGGCACCGGCAGAGTGCAGAGGTAAAACGGATGAGCTGCTTTTACTGCGAAAAGGACGAGCGGCTGCTGGCGCTGATGACGCCGCTGACCGAGCTTCAGTGGTCGGATGTTTATCTCTTCAACGACCAGAAGCACAAAGGACGCTGCGTCGTGGCGCTCAAGGGCCATCACGACGAGATGTTCGAGCTCGATGACGAGCAGCGCAGCGGTTTTTTTGCCGAGGTTTCCCTCGTGGCGCACGCGATCGCGAACTACACGAAGGCGGATAAGATCAACTACGCGATCTACGGCGATATCGTTTCGCATTTCCATGTGCACCTTGTTCCGAAGCATCGGGACGGTTTGCAGTGGGGCGAACCCTTTACCGATACGCTGCCGAAGGTGACGCTGAGCGCGGAAGAATTCAAAGCGGTCGGCGACGGCCTTCTCAGCGAGCTGGAAAAGCTGAAAAAATGATAAAAAATGGGATGTACCGCGCGGTACATCCCATTTTTTGTCGGTCAGGATCATTCCATATAGGCGCCCTTCATGGGGCTCACGGCATGCTCGGTATAACGCTTGAGCAGGCCTTTTTTGTATTTGGGCGGCTTTGCCTGCCAGCGCGCGCGGCGCGCGGCAAGAATGGCGTCGATCTCGCCGGGCGTTTTTTCCTCGCCCTTCACGCCGACGATTGCCAGCACGCGGTCGGGAACATCGATGCGGATCAGATCGCCCTCTTCCACCAGCGCGATCGGCCCGCCGACAGCAGCCTCGGGGCTGACGTGGCCGATGACCGGGCCGCGGCTTGCGCCGGAAAAGCGCCCGTCGGTGATGAGAGCTACGCTGGAAGCGAGCGCCGGGTCTGCGCAGATGGCCTCGCCGGTATAGAACATCTCGGGCATCCCGCTGCCGCGTGGACCCTCATAGCGGATAAAGACCGCGTCGCCGGGGCGGACGTCGCCGTGCAGCACAGCCGCGATGCACGCTTCCTCGCTGTCGTAGGGCTTTGCTCGCAGCGTGACCTGAAACATCTCTTTGGGGCAGGCGGTGTGCTTGATGACGCAGCCCTCGGGGGCGAGGTTGCCCTTGAGAATGGCGATGCTGCCGTCTGTGCCCTTGGCGTTTTCAAACGTGCGGATGATATCGGTGCGCAGCGGCCTGCGGCTCAGATGTGCGGTTTTTTCGCGCAGCAGCTCGTCGCAGTGCTCGTAAAAGCCGCTCTTTTTCAGCGCGTCCAGATTTTCGCCGAGCGTTTTCCCAGTCACCGTCATTGCGTCGAGGTGCAGCATGGAGCGGATCTCCTCCATCACGCGGGGAACGCCGCCGGCATAGTAGAAATACTGCGCGGGCCAGTCGCCGGAGGGACGGATGTTGAGCAGATAGTGCGCCCCGCGGTGCATCCGGTCGAAGGTGTCAGCATCGATCTCGATGCCGAATTCGTGCGCGATGGCGGGCAGGTGCATCGTCGCGTTGGTGGAGCCGGAGATCGCGGCATGGACCATGATGGCGTTTTCAAAGCTTTCTTTGGTCACGATGTCCTGCGCGCGGATGCCTTGCTCCAGCAGCTTGAGCAGCTGGACGCCCGCATCGTAAGCGGCCTTTTTCAGCTCCGGGGCGGTGGCGGGCATCAGCGCGGTGCCAGGCAGCATCAGCCCGAGGGCCTCGGCCATGATCTGCATGGTGGAGGCTGTGCCCATAAAGGAGCACGCGCCGCAGCTGGGGCAGGCGTTGTGCTTATAATAGCGCAGCTGCTGGCCGGAGATGACGCCGGTTTTTTCCCATGCGTCGAATTTGCCGATCTGCTCGAGCGTCAAGAGCTCGTTGATCGCGCAGGCAGGGTCCTGCACGGTGTATTCCTCCGGCAGGGGATGGGCTTCCATGACGCCGCCAGTGACGACGATGGCGCTCATTTCCTTGAGCCGCCCGATGCTCATCAGCATGGCGGGAACGGCCTTGTCGCAGCTTACGATGAATATGCCGCCGTCAAATCCGCTTGCGTTCGCCTGCGCCTCCACCAGATCGACGATGGCTTCACGGTGGGCGAGGGAGTAATTGATGCCGTCGTGTCCCTGTGCGATACCGTCGCACAGATCGGTGGCAAAATAGCGGGCGGCTTTGCCGCCGTGCTCGTTGACCGCCTGCACGGCCTGTCTTACAAATTGATCGAGATGCGCGCTGCCGGGATGGCTGTCGCCAAAGGTGCTCTCCACCATGATCTGGGGTTTGCTCAGATCATCGATCGTCCATCCCATGCCGATCTTCAGCGGATCGCTCTCTGGTGCAAGTGCGCGTACCTGCTGAGAATGTAATTCCATTATAGACCCCTCCCCGTACAATTTGTCATTTTGAAGCGAAAATCATCAGATGATTTCTTGACATATCATAACGAAGTATGCCGAGGCTGACAAGTAAAAATAGTGTGATTTTGCGCATCCGGAAGAGGAGAGCTTTTGAGACGCTGTGTGCCGGGGGGTGAAAGAGAGCAGATCATGCTGGTGTCAGTCGGCGGCGTCGGTGCAGTAAAAAACGTAACGCTCGGCGTGTTCAACAGTGAGGGACTCCAATACGAATCGCAACAATTTAGCGTAAGTGTTTGAGCGTATAAGGGAAGGGACGAATGGAACTGCTCTGCAGTACGGCTATGCAATACTACATCATCTGCAAGGTCAGGTGTAGTATGCGTAGTCCTGAGACAACAATAAAGTCGTGCGAGGGCAATCGGACGAAATGGGTTCGACTCACAGAATAAGGAATTATTATAGCGAGGAGGGTTAGACACTCGAAACATAAAAAATATACATTTCAGATAATAGGACGGGAAGTAGATCCGTCCTTAGAGAGAATTATTTCTTAGTGTCCGGCAGCAGCTTTTGCTTTATGATGAAATAGTAGGTTGTCAGAACAATCGTGCGAGGAGTATTCCCTTGAGTAAAATCAATGGCCTTCATCGTTTGAACTATATGGAACACTCCTACGAGTTTAAATTGTTTTCGATTTTTGGACATGACACCGCTAAGATCAGGAGTAGGCAGCGGGCTTCTGACGAAAGAGGCATGTCCTGTGCGGCAGCTAAAATTCAGCCTTATTTTTAGCCTTTCTGCATTGATACGAGATAAGATTACCTAACATGAGATGGCAATAAAATCGCATGACTTCCCCACATTATGGTACCGGTTGGCATAGGCAGGGACAATCTAAAACACCTTTTTGCCGGTTCGAGTCCTGTACCGCGCACCAGAAAAAACCTTGAAGCTTCAGTGGCTTCAAGGCTTTTTATTGCCCTGAGGTGCCATTTACCCTTTATCGTACCCTTTATAAATTGAGAACATTTGTCATGAAGCCTTCCATATGCATTCCTCCCATCTGTGAATTACAACCGGAATCCATCTTTTTCTCATTGCCGATTCAATCTATTGGGTGACACGAACTCTATAACTGCCGTGTACGCGGGCGAAAGGTGATGGATATTTACCGCAAACATACCGTTGCGGTAGAGAGCTGATTGTGCTATGATTCATCAAAAAGGCACAGGCCCGGCCTGTTTTCCCGCGTCCTGCGGCACAGGATAATAGGGAAGCGGAAACGGCGGGCGGGGCCTTGAAAATTGACAAAACAGAAAGGATCACTTGACGATGAAACCCAAATTTGACGGCTACGCGGCGCAGTACGACGCCTGGTTTATGGAAAACGAAAACGTGTTCCAGAGCGAATTCCGCCTGTTTGAAAAGGCAATCGGCGATATTTCGGGGAAGCGCGTGCTCTCCGTCGGCTGCGGCAGCGGCCTGTTCGAGAGTATGATCGACTGCAAGAACATCGAGGGCGTTGAGCCCTCGCGCGACATGGGCGCGATCGCGCAGAAGCGCGGCATCAACGTCATCGCCTTCGGCGCGATCGAGGAGGTCGAGCTTGAGGAGAACGCCTACGACATCATCTATTTGAACGGCAGCTCCAGCTATATGGAGGACCTGACGCGCGCGTTCGACGTGTGCAAAAAGGCGCTCAAGCCGAACGGCAAGTTCATTTCGCTGGATGTGCCCAAGGAGAGCGCGTTCGGCTTCATGTACCTTCTCGCCAAGGCCGTTGGCACGTTCGACCACCCGTCCCTGCGCGGCGTCATGCCCAAGCTGCCGTATCCGCTCGAGCTGTGCTGCGCGGGCGTGTGGCACTCGACCGAGGAAAAGGTTGACGCGCTCAAATCGCTCAGCTTCCACGATTTTGACTTCTACCAGACGCTCTTGAAGAACCCTATGTACACCAACGAGAGCGTGGAGGACGTCGTCCCCGGCTACCAGAGCGGCGGCTACGTCGCGCTCATCGCCCACAAATGAGCGGGGAGAACAGAGTGAAGCTCTCCGAGAGGATCTACGAGCGGGCAAAGGCGCTCTGGCCGCGGTATCTGACCCATCCGTTTGTGACGGAGATGGCGGACGGCACGCTGCCGAAGGAAAAGTTCCGCTACTATATGGTGCAGGATTATCTGTACCTGCGGGATTACGTGAAAATTTTTGCGGCGATCCTTCAGAAAACCGACGACTTCGAGCAGATCCGCTTTTTGAGCGGGGAGATGGCGAACACGATCGACGAGACGTTCCGCACGCATCTTCCGTACATGAAGCGCCTCGGCGTCACGGAGGAGGAGATCGCCGATGTGCGCCCGCACATCGACAACAGCGCCTACAGCCATTACATGCTCTGCGAGGCGCAGGCGGGGGATGTGCTGACGGGGCTCGTGACGCTTTTGAACTGCTCGTGGAGCTATGCGTATATTGCCGAGCAGATGGTGGAGCGCTGCCCAAGCGCCCTGCACGATGAGAACTACGGCGCGTGGTTCGCGGGCTACGTTTCCGAGGAGTACCGGCAGACGAATCAGGCCTTGATCGACCGGATCGACGCGCTCGCCGAAGTGATCGACGAAAAGAAGGCGCAGCGGCTCTGCGAGATCTTCGAAAATTGCTGCCTATTTGACCTGCGCTTCTGGGACATGGTCTACACGATGGGCGAGAACTGAACAGGAAAGAAAAGCCGGAGCAGCCTGAGCTGCTCCGGCTTTTTCATTGAAAAGAAAGGAAATTCACGGTTCCACGTTGGCGTGCTCCATCAGGTCGATGAGTACGCGGATGCCCTGCAAATACGAGCGGACGAGAAGACGCTCGTTCGTGCCGTGCACGCCGGAGGCGGCCTCCGCGGGCTCGGTCATAAACGGGCTGCACCGCAGGCAAGTGTCGCAGATCTCCTCATAGCGGTGCGCGTCCGTCGCGCCCACGGTCATCGAGGGAATGAACACGGCTTCGGGATAGTAGCGCTGGAAGCTCTCGACCACTGTGCGGTAGCCGTAGCCGTCGCGCTTTGCGATGGCGGAGGGGTCGTTCGCTTGCAAAAAGCGCATCTCGACGCCTTTGTCCTGCACTGCCTCGCGGCAGTGGGCCATGACGCTCTCGACCGTGTCACCGTCGACAATGCGGAAGTTGATGACCGCGGTCATATCCTGCGGCATCACGTTGCACGCGGCGCTGCCGCCGTGGATCATCGTGGGCGCGATGGTGGTGGTGACAAACGGGAAGAGGTCGGGCGAGCCCATGCAGCAGGCCGCGATGGCGTCCGCGTTGCCCGCAACATCCTGCACGAGCGTTTTGAGCGGCTCCTGCGTGATATAGGGCGCGAGCGATTCAAACGCGCCGGTCATGGCGCTGTTGAGGCGCACGGCAAACGGCGCGCGCGTGATGTCGGCGATCGCACCGGAGAGACGCCCAAGTGACGTGCCGCCGTAGGGGCGGCTCGAATGCCCGCCGATGCTGTGGACGGAGAGCTCCAAATCGGCATAGCCCTTTTCCATCAGCTGCACGCTGACAATGGACGTTTCCGGCGCGCCGAAGGCCGTGCCGGGCTCAATTTTGCAGCCGCCCTCGTCAAGAACGAATTCGAGCGTCACGCCCTGCGCCTTCAAATGCTCGGCGATGGCGAGCGCGCCTAAGTTGATGGTCTCCTCGTCGTCGCCGAAGGCGAGATACGCCGTGCGGGCAAAGGACTTGCCGCGGGCGAGCAGATATTCCGCGGCCTCCAGCACGCCGAAGACCTGCTCTTTGATGTCAAGCGTGCCGCGGCCCCAGATATAGCCGTCCGCGATGTCGCCGGAAAAGGCGGGATGCGTCCAGTCCTGCTCTGTGCCCTCAACAACGGGAACGACGTCCTGATGCGACATGTAGAGGCAGGGGCGCAGAGAAGCATCGCTGCCGGGGATGGTGATGAGCACGGCGCGGTGGCCGATGCGCTCAAACGTGCCCACGCGCATGATGTTGGGGTAGCTTGCCTTGATGTGCGCGTGCAGCTTGTCGAACTCCGTGTAGTCCGTCCGGCTGTGGTCAAAGTAGTTGATGGTCTTGCACCGGATGGCGGCGGACAGGCGCGCGGCCGCGCCCTCGCCGTCCAAGTCGGGATAATTGCCCTCCAGGGCAAAAAAATCGGTCACTTTTTTCTGTATCATGCCATTTTATCCTCCAGATAACGGCTGAGAAACTCACGTGTGCGCGGCTCCTTGGGGTTACCGAAGACCTCCTTGGGCGAGCCCTGCTCTAAGATAACCCCCTGATCCATGAAGACGACGCGGTCGCTCACTTCCTTGGCAAACGCCATCTCGTGCGTGACGACGACCATCGTCATGCCCTGCTGGGCGAGGTTTTTCATGACGTCCAGCACCTCGCCGACGATCTCGGGGTCGAGCGCGGAGGTCGGTTCATCGAAGAGCATGATCTCCGGTTCCATGCACAGCGCCCGCGCGATGGCGACGCGCTGCTTCTGCCCGCCGGAGAGGCGGCGGGAGTCGGCGTGGATGAAGTCGGCGAGGCCAACGGTCGTTAAGTGCTTGATGGCCGTGGCCTCGGCCTGCGTCTTGGGGATGTGCTTGACGTCCATGGGAGCGAGGGTGCAGTTGTCGAGCACGGACTTGTTGTTGAAGAGGTTAAAGCCCTGGAACACCATGCCGATCTTCTGGCGCAGGGCGTTCAGGTTGACCTTTAAGTCCATTAAATCCTGCCCGTCGAACCAGATGTGGCCAGAGTCGGCCTCTTCCAGTAAGTTGATGCAGCGCAGCAGTGTCGATTTGCCGGAGCCGGATGCGCCGATGATGCACACGACCTCTCCGCGGTTGACCTCAAGGTCAATGCCCTTGAGCACGTGCAGGTCGCCGAAGGACTTTTCGAGCTGTTCGATTTTGATGATGGGATCGTTCGTCATAGCGCCCTCCTGTCAGTTCGAGCTGGGAAGCCCCAGATCGACGGTTTGGTTGCCCTGGTGCCGCTTGGTGTTGTCCGGCGCGGTCATCTTTCCCGTGATGGCCTTGAGCAGGAGCGAAGAAAGATACGTCAGGAACAGGTAAACGATGGCGGCGATGAGGTAGCACTCGGTACCTTTATAATAAATACCGGCGACCGAGCGGGTCATGAACATCAGATCGGACACGCCGACGACGCACAGCACGGACGAATCCTTGATGTTGATGATGAATTCGTTGCCGATGGCGGGAAGCGAGTTCTTGATGGCCTGCGGGAAGACGACCTTGCGCATGGCCTGCCAGTGCGTCATGCCGAGCGAGCGCGCGGCCTCCATCTGGCCCGCGTCCACGGCGAGAATGCCGCCGCGCAGCACCTCGGCAAGATATGCCGTCGAGTTGAGCGAGATGGTGACAAGACCTGCTAAAAAGAGCGGCCAGACGCGGTTGATGTCCGAAACGCTCATGCCCGTGCGCTTGAAGAGGCCGAACACGGCGTTGTAGAGGATGAGCGACTGCACCATCATTGGCGTGCCGCGGATGACGAAGATATAGAAGCGGGAGAATTTGTTGGCAACGATCTTGAGGAACTTCACAAAGTCGTTGTCGCGTTTGTCGGGCTCCTGAATGCGGAGGAAGACCATGAGAAGCGCCAGCACGAACGCGATCGCCGTGCCGAAGAGCGCGAGGCGCACCGTGTACGAAATGCCGATGGCGAAGAGCGAGCGCTGGTTGTACGCCATGTAGGCCATCATGGAGAGCGTGTCGGTCGGGTTGCTGTCGGCATGAATGGCGGCGTTGATGATGTAGGCGAGCTTTAAAATGAAGCGGTCGAGCACCAGCAGCGCGCAGGCCGCGGCGTCGAGATACGAGAGGTAACGGCTGACGCGCACGATGAGGGGGCGCTTCATAATAGTGGAGCTGTAATTGTTCCAATAGGCCCACTTGACGAGCAGTGCCATGGCGCTCACGCCGAGGAAGAACCAGCAGATCGCCGCGAGCGCCGTGCCGAACACGGACTGCGCGGGGATGAAGCTGTACGGGCTGGGAGCGGAATAAAACATGCCGAGGCCCAGCAGGGCGATGAAACTTCCGCCTAAATAAACATAACGGTGATCCCGGGTGATGAAGTTCTTCCGGGGCGCGGTGGGTGCTGCCATGGTGTTTCCTCCTTTATGGTGCGAAGCGCGTTGTTTCTAGAGTGCTTCGCGTACCCGCCGCCGCGTGAAAAACGCGGCGGCGGTGCGTGGGATATTACTGGGGCTGGCCGTCGACGGCTGCCTGCCACATGGCGGCGCGGGCGTCGTCGTCGATGCCGGAAAGGATGGTGTTGATCTGATCAAGGAGTTCATTGTCGCTCTTGCGCAGACCCACGCAGGAGCCCTTGGCCGGCAGCGTGAAGCCGCTGCCCTCATCGAAGGTGACCAGGCGGAAGTTCGGGTTGGAAGCGAGGTAGCCCTGCGCGTTCTCAACGTTGATGACGATGGCGTCGCAGGTGCCCTGCTGCAGGCGGGAGATCATGTCGGGCACGCTGCCGACGGGGCTTAAGTGGTCGACGCCTTCGATCTGCTCGATGACATCGTCAAGCGCCGTGCCCTGCTGGCCGAGGACGGCCGCGCCGGAGAAGTCCTGAATGGAGGTGGCATTTAAGTACGGGGAATCGGCGAGCACCATCAGGCCGTAGGTGGTCTCACGGTAGGGCTCGGAGAAGTTGATGGATTCGCGGCGCTCGGCGGTGTCCATCATACCGGCGATGATGGCGTCGATCTGGCCCTGATTGAGCGCGTCGATCAGGCCGTCCCAGCTGAGCTTGACGATGACGAGCTCCTTGCCGAGGCCCTCTGCGATGGCCTTGGCGATCTGCACGTCGTAACCCTCGGCATACGTGCCGGCGACGTTTTCAACGGGGACGTTCGAGTCCGTCGCTTCGCTTTCCTGCCAGTTGTTGGGGGCGTAAGCGCACTCCATGCCGACGCGGAATTCGTTGCTTTCGTTTGTGGTGGTGTCCTGCTGTTCCTGCTGCTGATCGCTGCTGGAATCGTCGGCGGCCTGACTGCCGCAGGCGGTGAGTGCGAAGAGCATGATGGCCGCCAGCAGGAGGGCGGTAAAGGTTCTGAGCTTCATGGTGGTGGTTTCCTTTCTCGTGATGAGTTTGATTTTTTCAAAAACAGGGGAGTCCTGCTTTTTTCGGGTTTTCGCACTCCCGATGCAGACAAAAAACAAAGCCGTAAATGCTTTGTGAAGCATTTACGGCTGCAACTGTACTGCAATCCGGCAAACCGGTCATCACCTTTTGGGGGGACGAACAGCTTGCCGACCTCGATAGCGCTCCACATACGTGACAGTCCGGCGGATGTTCTCCGACGAACCAGCGGCAAACGGCACAGGAACCGTTTCCACTTCGGCGGCATCCCCTTTCGCGCGCTCCGGCTTCCTGTGCCGGTGCGAACACGCTACTTTTGTCAGCCGCGCCTCTATCTTCCCGACCTCGCGATCGGGCGTTTGAAATTGTTGGCGTTACCATACTCCCATGCTGGGAAAATGTCAATCCCTAATTTTCCACTTCTCCAAATTTTGAGAATCTTTTTGCACGGAAGAATGGGTTCTTGTGAAATATTACCACAGCTTTCCTGCATGAATATCGGATATGACACGGCGGAATGTAAAAAAGGGGCCGGAGCATGATACCCCAGCCCGCTGAAAATTCATCTCAAAACTCGGTGACGACATCGTACTCGCTGCCCGTCCAGATGGCGGGACGCGTTTCCAGCGTGTGCAGCGCGGTGACAAAATCGGGCAGCGTTGTGACCGTTTCGGGCAGCCATGTCACGTATTTTCCCACCTGCCCGGGCACATGCGCGTCGCTCGCGCCGATGGCCTTGAGCCCCAGCTCGCGGCAGAAGCGCAGTGCCGTCCGGTTCTCCTCAAGCGGCGTGCTGCCGTTGAGGACCTCCACGCCGTCAAGACCGTGCACATCGCGCAGGTGCTCGCGCAGCCCGCGATTGTTGCTGCGAAAAGGGTGGCAGGAGACGAAGAAGCCGTCCTTTTCGCGCACCAGGTCGATAAAGTCCTGTGCGCTGACGCGCTGGTCGGGGATGCCGTCGATGCCCCAGGCGGTGATATCGCCCCAGAGCGAGAAAAATTCCACGCCGACGAAGATGGGATAGCCGATCTCGCGGGAATAGGCCTCCGCGCGCTCGCGCAGGCCCATGCTGTCGTGGTCCGTGATGCAGATCGCGTCCAGCCCCTTTTGCCTGGCGATAGAGACGATCTCCTTCAGGTGGAGAAAGCTGTCGGTCGAGTAGGTGCATTCGTGCAGGTGCATATCAACAAGCATGGTAAGTTTACTCCTTTTCTCCGTGGCGGATGACCTTCAGCACGCTGCCGTCGTCCTTCCACACAATGTCGTTGAGGCCCAGAAATGACGCGATATAGTCGTTTGCAGGATGGCGGAAGACCTCCTCTGCCGAGCCGAGCTGCAAGAGCTCGCCCTCGCTCATCACGGCGATGGAGTCAGCCAGGATGAGCGCCTCCTCCTGATCGTGCGTGACGAAGACCATCGTGGTGCCGAGCTCGCGCTGCAAGCGCTTGAGCTCCCCGCGCATCCGCACGCGCAGCGCCGCGTCGAGGTTCGAGAGCGGCTCGTCAAGCAGGCAGAGCTTTGGCTCGACGATGAGCGCGCGGGCAAGCGCCACGCGCTGCTGCTGGCCGCCCGAGAGCTCGCCGATGCGCGCGTCCTCGCGCTCGGCGAGGCCGACGAGGGACAGATACCGGCGGCCCTTTTCCTTTGCCTCCGCGCGGGAATAGCCGCGGAAGTTGAGTCCGTAGGTCACGTTTTGCAGCACGCTCATGTGCGGGAACAGACCGTAGGACTGGAAAACGGTCGAAACCGGCCGCCGCTCGGGCGGGAGCGCGGTGATATCCTGCCCGTCGAGGAGTACCCTGCCGCCGTCAGGCTTGAGAAAGCCGCCAATCATGTTGAGCGTGGTCGTCTTGCCGCAGCCCGACGAGCCGAGGATGCACAAAAGTCCGCCCTCTTCCAGGCCGAGGGAGAGGTCATGCACGGCGTATTTGCCGTCAAACTGCTTGCTCAAGCGGTCAAGTTCGAGATACACGGCGTTTTTCTCCTTTCCGGGTGATGAGGAAGGCGAGGCCTTCGACAAGAAGGACAATGACGGTGATGACGCTCGCAATCAGCGAGGCGAGGGCGTAATCGCCCTGATACACCGCGTCAAAGAGCTTGAAGACGGCCAGCTGGCGCTTGGCGTCGATGAGAAAGATGATGGAGCCCGCCGTCGTCATGCTGCTCGTGAAGTTATAGACAAAGCAGCTCAAAAACGCGGGCCGCAGTGCGGGAAAGACCACATCGCGCAGCACGGCGAGCCGTCCCGCGCCAAGGTCGCGCGCCGAGCGCTCCTGCACTTCGGGTAGGAGCGCGAGCGACGCGGTGCAGATCTTCGTGGAGGTCGGCAGCTGCTTGAAGAGCATGTTGGCCAGCATGATGAGGGCTGTGCCCGTCAGCTTGAGAGGCGCGTGGTTGAACGCGAGAATGTAGCCGATGCCAAAGCACGTGCCCGGCAGCATATAGGGCAGCGTCGCAAGGCAGTCGAAAAGGCTGCGGCCGATGATGCGTCGGCGGTCCATGTAATAGGCGAAGAGCATCGCAAAAACCGTACCGGCGATGGAGACGATGAGCGCGTATTCAACGCTTCGCAGCATCGTCGACGAGCCGATGCGCCAGAGCTGGTCCCAGTATTGCAGCGTGAAGGAGTAGACACCTTTCGTGCTCTTCAAAAAGCCCGAGAGGAACACGCAGCCGTATTGCAGCACGATCATTACGAAGAAAACGATGCTCAGCGCGATCATGCCCCAGCCCATTGCGCCGCAGTGCGGCAGCGAAAGGCCAAGCTCTGTCTGAGCGGTGCGGCTGGCGTCGGTCAGCCTGTCCGAGCGGCGCATCAGCGCGCGGTAGACGAAAAAGAACACAATGGACGGGACGAGCAGGAACATGTTCATCGCCGAGGACTTTTCAAGGTCGGAATAGCCCACGACCTGCAGATAGATATCTGCAGCCAGCGTGCTGAAGCGCCCGCCGATGATGATGGGCGTGCCGAAGTCCGCGAGCGAGCGGACGAACGAGAGCAGCAGGCACACGAGCGTCGCGGGCCGAATGAGCGGCAGGACAATATCGCGCAGGATGGCGCCGCCCGATGCGCCGAGGTCGCGCGCCGAGCGAAGGCTGCCCTCGTCCAGCTTCTCGAGGATGCCGGAGAGAAACATTGCGTTGAGCGGCACGAACGAGATCGACTGCATCAGGATGACGCCCCAGCGATTGTAGGGGTTCAGGCTCAGGTGCAGCAGGCGGTAGGTGATCCACCCGCGCCGCCCGTAGAGCTGGATATAGGCGAGCGACGAGACGAACGGCGGCGACACCATGGCGACGAGCATGATGATCATGCAGAGCGTCTTCTTCCACCCGCGCGCCGTGGCGCATACGAGCGCCGCTGAGAGCGAGAGGATAGTGGACAGCACTGCCGTAAAAACACCGACAAATACGCTGTTGCGCAGACTCTCGCCGTATTGGCGCAGAACAGTGCCGAACATTGCAAAGCTCACGCCGCCGTCCGCGCCGCGCAGGCTCCGCAGCGCGATGCACGCGATGGGCCAGAGAATGAACAGCAGCACGCTCCCGAGCAGGACAAGTAAGATCAGCCTGTCGGCCGCGTTTTCACATAGGGAAAAAAGGACATCGTGAGATGCCCTTTTTTCTGTATTTTTTTGGATCGTACCGGCGGACTTCATTTATTCCGCGGCGGCCTTGTCGCCCATCAGGGGCTCAAAGCGATCGAGGATCTCGGTGCGCTGGGAACCGAACAGGGACAGGTCCTCCGTCATGAGGAGCGTAGGATCATAGGACAGCTCAATGCCTTCGATGGAGGGCTTGATGACCTTGATGCCGTTCTTCTGCTCGATCTCGGCGAGCTGACGGAGATGATCGTCGCTGCTGAAGAGCCACTCGACGAAGTACTTGGCGGCGTCGACGTTTTCAGCGTTCTTGAACACGGCCACACCCTCGGGGACCCAGGGCATCCCGTCGGAGGGGTAAACGATGGTCAGGTCGTTCTCCTCGGCGGCCTGCTCGATGCTGGCGTCGATGTAGGAGATGCCGACAGCGAACTCACCGGAAGAGACCTTGTTCTTCGGGTCGGATCCGCGTTTGCCGTAGTAGGCAATGTTGCTGTTCAGGGCATCAAAGTAGTCCCAGCCCTGATCGCCCTTGGCCTGCAGCAGCGCGTTGACCACGGCGTAGTTGGTGCCGGAGACGGCAGGGTTGGACATGACGATCTCGCCGGCATACTGGCTGTCGGTCAGGTCATCCCAGCTTTCGGGAGCGGTCAGACCCAGCTCCTCCATGAGAGAGTTGTTGAGCAGGAAGCCGACAATGGTGATGCCCTTGGAATACCAGTAACCCTCGGTATCCTTGTACTCGTCGCCGAGCTCGGCGGCCGCGTCAAAGGTGACGGGCTCAAGCAGGCCGTCGTCCTTGGCACTCATGAACGCGTCGATGCCGCCGCCGAACCACAGGTCAGCGGACGGGACGCCGCCCTCGGCGCGGAGCTTGGAGAGCACCTCGCCGGAGGACATGGACAGGCATTCGACCTCCACGCCGGTGTCGGCGGTGAACGCGTCGAACAGGGGACCGTAGACGTCGCCGGTGGCGACGACCTTCATCGTGCCGGAGAGCTCGGGAGCGGTGTCCTGAGGCTCGTCGGGCGCCTGCGCGTCATCAGTCTTCGAGCCGCAGGCGACCAGAGAGAGCACCATCACGACGCAAAGCAGCAGAGAAAACAGCTTTTTCATAATTAACCTCTTTTCCAAATTTGCTAAAGAAATCCCCGCCGCTGTGCTGACAGTGGCGAGGATTATATTTTAGATAGAATAACGCAAAAAGTAAAATCGAAATTTGCACATGACTAAGGCGATTTCATCGAAAAAAACAATTATTTGGCAAACTGCGGATCAAGGACGGACAGTGCGTATGCCGCGTAGAGCGCCGCGCCGAGGGGGAGCGTTTCCTCGTCGATGTCGAAATCGCCGCGGTGGTTGGAGATGCAGGTGTGCGGCTTTTTGGGGTTTGCCGTGCCGAGGTAGGCGTAAGCGCCCTTCGTTTGCAGCAGATACTCGGCGAAATCGTCCCCGCTGAGCGACAGCGCGCGGTTTGCCGTCGTGGGGATGCCGAGCGCGTCGGCGACGCGCTCGACCTCCCCGCACACACTGGCGTCGTTCGCGAGCGGCGTGGCGAAGTCGTCCCATTCGACCTCTGCCGCGCCGCCGTAAAGGGCGGAGATGTGTGCGGCCGCGGCGTTGATCGTTTCGCGAAGGTGCGCGCGGCTCTCGGGCGAGAACATGCGCGTCGTGCCCTCGAGCACGGCGGTCTCGGCCACGGCGTTGTAGGCCGTGCCGGCGTTCAGCTTGCCCACGCCGATGAGCACCGGCTCGACCGGCGAGGTTATGCGCGTGACGATGGACTGGAGCGCGACGACGAGCTCGCTTGCGATATAGAGCGCATCCACGCCGAGCTGCGGCGTGGAGACGTGCGCGCTTTTGCCGTGGATGCGGATGATAAAGTGGTCGACGCCCGCGTTGTTGGCCCCCGGCTTGACGCCGACGGCCCCCGCGGGAAGGTCGGACGCCGTGTGCAGCCCGAAGACGCGCTGTGCGCCATCCAGCATGCCCGCGGCGATGAGCGGCCTTGCGCCCTGACCGATCTCCTCGGCGGGCTGGAAGAGGAAGCGCACCTCGCCGCCAAAGTCCGCGCGGTGTGCGCTCAAAACCTTTGCCGCGCCGAGAAGACACGTCGTGTGCGCGTCGTGGCCGCAGGCGTGCATCATGCCCGGCGTTTGCGAGCGGTAGGGCACGTCGTTCGTCTCCTGAATGGGTAAGGCGTCGATATCCGCGCGCAGCACGACAAGGCCGCTTCCATTGCCGTTGCCGGTCAAATGGCCGACAACGGCGGTCTCGCCGACGCGCTCGTGCGGGATGGCGCACCTGTCAAGCTCGCGCTCGATGCGCGTGGCAGTGTGGTATTCGTGCAGGCCGAGCTCGGGATCGCGGTGAAATTCCCGCCGCAGTGCGATGAGCTCGTCGCGAAGCTGCTGGCACTCTTCTCTCAGGGCGTTCATGGCGAATTTCCTTTCTTATCCCTTGGCAGGGATCTTTTCGCGCAGGGATTCGAGACGGTTCAGCGCGTCGGTGAGCGTTTCGTCCTTCTTGGCGAAGTGCAGGCGGATGAGGTGGTTGACCGGCTCGCGGAAGAAGCTCGAGCCCGGCACCGCGCCCACGCCGACCTTGCTTGCAAGGTCCTCGCAGAATTGAAGATCGCTCTCGTAGCCGAACTCCGAGATGTCGAGCATCACGTAGTAAGCGCCCTCGGGGTCATTGTGGACGATCTTGAGGTCGTCAAGGCCCTTTAAGAACAGGTCCTTTTTGTGCGTGTACTCGGCCTGCAGCGCGTCGTAGTACTCCTGACCGAAGTTGAGGCCGGGGATGATGGCCTCCTGTAGGGGCGCCGCCGCGCCGACGGTGAGAAAGTCGTGGACCTTCTTCGCGCGGTCGATGATCTCCGGCGGGGCGATGATGTAGCCAAGGCGCCAGCCGGTGATGGAATAGGTCTTGGAAAGCGACGAGCAGGACAGCGTGCGCTCCCACATGTCGGGCAGCGCCGCAAAATAGGTGTGCTGGTGCGGGGCGTAAATGATGTGCTCGTAGACCTCGTCGGTGATGACGTAGACGTCATATTTCCTGGCAAGACCCGCGATGATCTCAAGCTCCTCGTGCGTGAAGACCTTGCCGCAGGGGTTCGAGGGGTTGCACAGCACGAGCGCCTTGGGGTGCTGGCGGAACGCGTCCTCGAGCACTTCGGGGTCAAACGTGAACGACGGCGGCGTGAGCGGCACATAGATGGGCACCGCGCCGGAGAGGATCGTGTCGGCACTGTAATTTTCGTAGAACGGGGAGAAGATGACGACCTTGTCGCCGGGATTGGCGACGGTCATCATTGCGGCCATCATGGCCTCGGTGCTGCCGCAGGTGACGACGATCTCGCCGTTGGGGTCGATGTCGCGGCCCATGAAGTGGGACTGCTTCTTCGCCAGCGCCTCGCGGAAGTCCTGCGCGCCCCAGGTGATGGAGTATTGATGATAGTCCTCGTAGGCGACCTGAGAGAGGCGGTCGAGGATGGGCTTGGGCGGGTCGAAGTCGGGGAAGCCCTGGGAAAGATTCACCGCGCCGTACTGGTTGGAGATACGGGTCATGCGGCGGATGACGGAATCGGTAAAGCTCGCGGTGCGGTCAGAAAGTGCCTGCATTATTGTTTCCTCCTGTGAGATAAGATTTTCCGTTGTTCAAGATATGCTGCGGGTCGAGCGCCGTTTTGATGGCGTTCATGGCCTGTAAATTTTCCTTCGCCGTCTGGCGCAGGAAGTAGGGACGCTTCGATAGCCCGATGCCGTGCTCGCCGGAGGCGACGCCGCCGAGGCGATAGGCTTCGGCATAGGCCCTGTCCATGTTTTCGTGCAGCTCGCGCTGCCACGTTTCTTCATCCCGCTCGCCGCGCACGACGCACAGGTGCACATTGCCGTCGCCCGCGTGGCCGAAGCTGACCATCTGCATGCCGCTCTGGGCTTCCAAGTCGTTGATGAAGCGGATGAAGTCCGCCGTGCGGCTGATGGGCACGACGATATCGACCGGCTCCTGCTCGGAAACGGCCTCCACGGCCTTGACAAGCGCGCCGCGCACGCGCCAGATGTCAGCGCACTGCCGCGCGTCGGAGAGCTCGATAAAGTCGAGCGCGCCGTTTTGCAGTGCCAGAGAGCGCACGCGCGCGGCATTGGCCGTGACCTCTTCGCTTCTGCCGTCAAAGGTCAAGAGAATATAAGAGCCGGCGTCGGGGCGGGGATAAGAGACGCCGCAGAAGCGTTCGCCAAGCGCGACGACTTTGCGCTCCATGAATTCGACCGCCGTGGGGTTCGCGTTCGCGCGCAGGATGGTCAAAACGCTCTGGATGCCGGTTTTCAGGTCGGCATACGGCACAAGCACGCTGAGCGAGGCCTCGGGCTTGGGAACAAGGCGCAGCAGGCACTTTGTGATGACGGCGAGCGTACCCTCCGAGCCGATGAGAAGGTGCTTGAGCGAGAGTCCGCTCGCGTCCTTGACCTGCTTGCCGCCGACTTGCACCACCGTGCCGTCAGCGAGCACGACCTCGAGTCCGCGCACATAGTCGCGCGTGACGCCGTACTTCACCGCGCGCATGCCGCCGGCGTTCGTGCTGATGTTGCCGCCGATGCTCGAGGCCTTTTCGCCGGGATCGGGCGGGTAGAACAGCCCGCGCGCTTCGACATAGGCCTGCAAGTCCTGCAAGAGCATACCGGGCTCGACCGTGACGGTCATCGTGTCCTCGTCGAGCTCGAGCACGCGGTCCATGCGGGAAAGGTCGAGGATGATGCCGCCCTCGAGCGGCACGGTAGAGCCGACAAGATTCGTCCCCGCGCCGCGCGGCGTGACGGGAACGCGGTGCTCGTGCGCGTAGCGCAGGAGCGCGCTCACCTCCTCGGTGGATAAGGGAAAGGCGAGCGCCTCGGCGCTGCCGTGGACGCGGCCGAGCACGTCGCTCTGGTATTCTGCGGGAATGTCCGCGCCGGTGAGCAGGCGGTTTTCGTCTGCAATGATGCGCCGCAGCGCGGAAAGATCAAGTGCCATAATAAATTCCTCCCGGAAAGGCGTACCGCCGCCCGCGCTCCCTGCGTTGCGGGAGCGCGGCGGCGGTCAGATGGTGTTTACTGATTGATCAGGTCCTGATCCCAGCCCACTGCGATGAAGTAACCGCCGAAGGTGTTGTTGAACACGTCCTCCGTCGCGCTGGACTGGAAGGCTTCGACGACCTTCTCATAGATGGCGGCGGTGTCGGGGTCTTCGATGTCAGCGGTGCGCGCGGCGATCAGATTCCAGTACTCCTCCACGTCGAGGACGCTGTCCTTGTAGATGGCCTCGTCGGTCTTGAGGCCAAAGTCGAGCGCGTAGTTGCCATTCACGACCGCGGCGGCCACGTCGGGCAGGACGGAGGGGATGGTGTTGGCCTTGAGTTCTTCGATGGTGATGTTGACCTTGTAGCTCGTGATATCGTCAACGGTGGGGTTAAAGGCGGCGCTGGGGTCGAGCTCGATGAGGCCCGCGGCTTCGAGCACCTTGAGCGCGCGGCCGCCGTTGGTCAGATCGTCGGGAATGGCGACGACGTCACCGTCTTTGAGCTCGTCAACGGAACTGACCTTCTGGGAGTAGAGGTTCAGCGGGATGATGAAGGTGTTGCCGATGTTCTGGATCGCATAGCCGTAGTTGTCGATCTCGTTCTGGAGATAAATGCGGTGCTGGAAGGCGTTGAGGTCGATGTCGCCGTTGGCGAGCGCGTTGTTCGGGGTCACGTAGTCCGAGAACTGCACGATCTCGAGGTCGATGCCCTCGTCGGCGAGCGCGGCCTTCGCGCTCGCCCACAGGTCGTCATAGATGCCGCCGACCACGCCGAGCTTGACGGTCACGGTCTCGCCGGTCTGATTGTCGGTGTTGGCATCGCTGTTGTCGGCGGAGTCGTCGGCCTTGGAGCCGCAGGCGGTCAGCGCGAGGGCGAGCGTGGCGGCTGCAAGGGCGAGGGCAAAGAACTTTTTGAGCTTCATGGAAATATCCTCCGTTAAAATAATTTTTTGTAATGGGGTGGGTAGGGGCTGTATGGGGATTACGTTAGTGCGTGTTCTTTTTGACGATGCGTCCGCCGACAAATTCGATGACGCAGACGATGAGCACAAGGACGAGCACGGTGACGTTCGTGATGTCGGCCATGTTGCGGTCATGGCCGTAGCGGATGGCGAAGTCGCCGAGGCCGCCCGCGCCGGCGACGCCGGCCATGGCCGTGAGGTTTAAGAGACTCACGATCGTGATGGTCGTGCCGCGCGCGATGGCCGCGATGCTCTCCTTGAGATACACGCGGAAGATGATCTCAAGCGGGCTTGAGCCCATCGAGAGCGCCGCCTCGATAAGGCCGCCGTCGAGCTCGGCGAGCGCACTTTCGACCTGACGGGTGAAAAACGGCACTGAGCCGAACACCAGCGGCACGATCGCACCGCGCACATAGAGCACCGTGCCGACCAGCGCGCGCGTGATGGGCATGACCCACGTCAGTAGGATGATAAACGGGATGGAGCGGAACAGGCTCACGAGCTTGTCGAGAATTTGGTAGACGACCTTGTTCTCCAAAATGCCGTTCGGCTTTGTCACCGTAAGCACCACGCCGAGCAGAAGCCCGAATACGAACGAGATGAGGCCCGACCAGAGCACCATGAGCATCGTGTCGCCGAGGGCCTTATAAAAGTCCGGCAGCTTGCTTGCAAGGTTCGGGGCAATGTTAACGATCAGCTCTTGCATCTTTGATGACCTCCACTCCGACATTTTTTTCGATCAGGTATTCGATCGCTTTCGTGATCTGCTTTCTCTCGCCGCTGATGATGGCGACCGTTCCGCCGATGGGGGAATCCTGCACGATGGTGATATCGGCGAAAATGATGTTGAGCGAGACGTTGAACATCTGCGACACGGCGGAGATGATCGGCTCGTTGACGTTGCGCTGAACATAGGACAGGCGGACGATGAGCTCGCCGGGCTGGAGACGCGTGACGGGGGAATCCTCGGCGATGAGCGCTTCGACCTTCTGGAGGTTCGAGGTCGTGTGGATGAAGCTCTTCGTGATGTCCTGCTTGGGCTCAGCGAAGACCGTGAAGACCTCGCCCTGCTCGACGACGCGGCCGTATTCCATGACGGCGACGCGGTCACAGATCTCCTTGACGACAGCCATCTCGTGCGTGATGAGCACGATCGTGATGCCGAGCGTTTCGTTGAGGTGCTTGAGAAGGTGCAGGATCGCCTTCGTTGTCTGCGGGTCGAGCGCGGAGGTCGCCTCGTCGCACAGAAGCACCTGTGGGTCGTTGGCAAGGGCGCGGGCGATGGCGACGCGCTGCTTCTGTCCGCCGGAGAGCTGGCTGGGGTAGGCGTCCGCCTTGTCGCCGATGCCGACGAGTTCCAAGAGCGTTGCGACCTTCTTCTGGATATCCTCCTTGCTCAGGCCGCTGCCCTTGAGCGGGTAGGCGACGTTTCCGGCCACCGTGCGCGACGGCATCAGGTTGAAGTGCTGGAAGATCATGCCGATCTTCTTGCGCGCCGCGCGCAGGTCCTTGGCAGAGAGCGCCGTCAAGTCCTGTCCCGCGACGAAGACGCTGCCGGAGCTTGGCCGCTCCAAAAGGTTGATGCATCGCACGAGCGTGGACTTGCCCGCGCCCGAGAAGCCGATGATCCCGAAGATCTCGCCCGAGCCGATGGAGAGCGACACGTCGCGCACGGCGTGCACGGCCTTTTCGCCCGAGCCGAAGTCCTTGGAAATGTTCTTGAGTTCGATCAAGTGAATTCCTCCTTTATCCCAAAAGCAAACAAAAAAGGCGGGGAGCTCATGAGCTCCCCGCTTCAGGTCAAACGATGTTCGGGTGGCAAGACCCTTCTGCGCGCTTTCAATCAGCGGCGGCAATTTCGTTCCTGTGCGTATCGGGCAGGCAAATGAGCATGAGCAATCGTGGGCATCGGCATCGCCATGTCCATGTTCATGCACATTAACATTCGAGAAGTGTAAGAGAACATTTCGTCGAAATCCTTTCCGAAAATCATACTGAGGTTGTAGGTATCATAGCACCGTGAAAAGCACACGTCAACAGAAAATGCGGGGGAATTCGCAACTTAGTCACACTTGACTAAAGCGGAAGAATAAACATGCGGACAAAATCGGGTAATATTGCCAGCAAATTTGCCGCGCCGTTCAGTTTTGAAATGAAAAAAAGAGGAACGGAAGCGGTCAGCTTCGTTCCTCTTTCACTGATTGAATGCCGAAAAAGCGGCGGCCGTTTTCGTTCGTCAGGGCGATGATTTCATCTGTGCTCATGCCGCGAATTTCTGCGAATTTTGCCGCGATATGGGACACATTGCGCGAGTCGTTGCGCGTGCCGCGCACGGGAACGGGGGCCATGTAAGGGCTGTCCGTTTCGAGAAGCACCCTGTCAAGCGGGACGATCTTTGCGACCTCGACGGTCTTCTTCGCGTTCTTGTAGGTCAGCGGGCCGTCAAAGCCCAGGTACCAGCCGCGCTTTATAAGCTCCTGCGCGATCTCGACGCTGCCGGAAAAGCAATGGAACACGCCGCGCACCTGCGGAAACTCCTTCACGATGGCGAGGCAGTCAGCATGCGCGTCGCGGTCGTGCACGATGACGGGGAGACCTAATTCCTGCGCCAGCGCGAGCTGGTCGCGGAAAACCTCCTGCTGGAATTCCCGCGGCGGGTTTTGCTCCCAGTAGTAGTCGAGCCCGATCTCGCCGATGGCGACGACCTTCGGGTTCTTTGCCCATGCGCGCAGCGTGTCGAGGCTCTCGCACGTGTAGGGCGCGCAGTTTTCCGGATGCCAGCCGACGGCGGCGTAGACGTGGGGATATTGTTCCGCGATCTCCACCGCGCGGCGCGAGGTATCCAAGTCGCAGCCCGGGTCGACGATCAGCCCCACGCCGTTTTCGGGCATGGACGCGAGCAATGCCTCGTGGTCAGCGTCGAACGCCTCATCGTCATAATGGGCGTGGGTGTCAAAAATCAGATTCATTTCTTCTCCTGCTCAAAGATGAGGTCATATTCAAGGATCGCGCCGTTCGCCGACTGCGACACAGGCAGAAAGCCGACATAGCGCCAGCCTTCCTCCGCTGCACGGTCGATGATGTTCCGGTATTCGGGGTCAAGCGAAAATCCGCCAAGAATAGACGCATTGGCGGCGACTTTTACATGAAAGTATTCATACATGGCTCTTTTCTCCTTTGCAGGCCCAAAGAGGGTGGGTTTCGCGCCCCAAGGGCGCGGGGATATGCCGCCTGCGGGCGGCGAAACCACACCCCCCATTTTCTTTCCCGAGAAAGAAAACGGGCGGTGTGACCGTCCAAAAGAAAGGCGTTAGATTGGCAGTCTCAGGTTTGAATAAGCCTTTTGCCTCCGGAATGAGAATGCCTGCGCGCGGCGATGCCGCGTTTAGCATTGCTATACGATTTGCCTCTGCTTCTACTATCCGCTGTTGCGCAGCCGTTGGCGGCTTTGCCGCCTTACGGATGCGGCACACCCCTTGCGGGTGCCGCTCTGCCTATCTTGCGATAGTACAGCCTAATTCTCGTCTACCGAGGCACCCATCAATGCGGCGAGCGCAGCAATGCCGCTATTTCGCACGCAGTCTGCCGCCGAGAAAACGTCACACGCGCCTCACGATAGTAAGGCGCGGCTGCGACCGGTAACGACTCGCAGGGACTCATGGCGAAGCCATGTACACCGCACTTACACTGCGCAGCGCGTGCAGCTCTTCAAGCCCAAGACCGGCAATGGAAACCTTTCTCTCGGGGGATTTAAAGGGGGATACTCTCTTTCGAGAAAGAGAGTATCCCCCTTTTGCCCGTTCCCCACGCCAGGTGGGGGAAACGAAAGGGGTTCACCCCTTTTGCTTTAGCAGAGCTTCGCGCCAGCAGGAATTTTATCATCCACCATAATAAGGTTGAGGACCTCCTCACCCTTCTCGGTGTGGACAGCAGAGAGCAGCATGCCGCAGCTCTCAAGCCCCATCATCTTGCGCGGGGGCAGGTTGACGATGGCGACGAGCGTCTTGCCGACGAGCTCTTCGGGCTTGTACCACTTGTGGATGCCGGAGAGGATCTGGCGGTCGGTGCCGGTGCCGTCGTCGAGCGTGAAGCGCAGGAGCTTTTCGCTCTTCTTCACGGCCTCGCAGGCCTTGACCTTGACGGCGCGGAAGTCGGACTTGCAGAACGTGTCGAAGTCGACCTTTTCCTCGACCATCGGCTCAAACTCCATCGCGGGGAGGGCAGCCTTTTTCTGAGCCTCCTGAATGGCATCAAGCTCTTCGAGCGCCTTCTGCGCGTCCACGCGCGGGAAGATGGCCTCGCCCTTGTGGACGGTGACGGTGGCGCTCAGGCTGCCCCACTTCGCGGCGCTGTCCCAATCGCGGCAGCACTCGCACGCGCCGATCTGCGCGAAGATCTTCTCGCAGGAATCGGGGATGAACGGGGTGAGCAGCACCGTGCAGATGCGGATGCTCTCGAGCAGGTTGTACATGACGGAAGCGAGGCGAGGCTTGTTGGCCTCGTCCTTGGCGAGCGCCCAGGGTGCGGTCTCGTCGATATACTTGTTGGCGCGCTGGATGCACTTGAAGATGAGCTCAAGCGCGTTCTGGAACTGGAACTTCTCCATCTCGGCTTCATACTTGCCGCGAAGAGCCGAGAGCTGAGAGATGAGCTCGTCGTCGAGCGCATCGGCCTGACGGCTTTCCGGCAGCGTGCCGCCGAAATATTTTTCGACCATGGCCGTCGTGCGGGAGACGAGGTTGCCGAGGTCGTTGGCGAGGTCGACATTGATGGTGTTGATGAGCAGTTCATTCGAGAAGTTGCCGTCCGAGCCGAACGGGAACGTGCGCAGCAGGAAGAAGCGCAGCGCGTCCACGCCGAAGCGCTCGGCGAGCACATACGGGTCAACGACGTTGCCCTTGGACTTACTCATCTTGCCGCCGTCCATGACGAGCCAGCCGTGGCCGTAGACGTGCTTGGGAAGCGGCATGCCCATACTCATGAGCATCGCGGGCCAGATAATGGAGTGGAAGCGGACGATCTCCTTGCCGACAAAGTGCACGTCGGCGGGCCAATACTTGTCGTAATCGTCGTACTTCTCGTTCATAAAGCCAAGCGCCGTGCAGTAGTTGAAGAGCGCATCGACCCAGACGTAAACGACGTGACCCGGGTCAAAGTCCACGGGGATGCCCCAGGTGAAGCTCGTGCGGGAGACGCAGAGGTCTTCAAGGCCCGGCTTGATGAAGTTGTTGACCATCTCGTTGACGCGAGAGGCGGGCTGGAGAAAGTCGGTGTCCTCAAGCAGGTGCTGCACGCGGTCGGCGTACTTGGAAAGCTTGAAGAAGTAGGCCTCTTCCTCGGCGTCCTCGACCTCGCGGCCGCAGTCGGGGCACTTGCCGTCAACGAGCTGGCTCTCGGTCCAGAAGCTTTCGCAGGGCTTGCAGTACTTGCCCTTGTAGGTGCCCTTGTAGATGTCGCCGTTGTCGTGCATCTTCTTGAAGATCTTCTGGATGGCCTCGACATGGTAGTCATCCGTCGTGCGGATGAAGCGGTCGTTCGAAATATTCATGAGCTTCCACAGATCGAGGATGCCCTTTTCGCCGCAGACGATGTTGTCGACGAACTGCTGCGGGGTCACGCCCGCGGCCTTGGCCTTATCTTCGATCTTCTGGCCGTGCTCGTCGGTGCCGGTCAGGAACATGACGTCATAGCCCGTCAGGCGCTTGTAGCGCGCCATCGCGTCGGTCGCTACGGTGCAGTAGGTGTGGCCGATGTGGAGCTTGTCGGAGGGGTAGTAGATGGGGGTCGTGATATAGAATTTCTTCTTGTCCATTGGTGTTTTCCTCTTTTCTGCCCGCGCCGAATGAAAGCGGGGCGTAATTATTTACAGTCTACCACCGAAAGGGCGGTATTTGCAAGGTTTTACAGAATTTTTCCCCAAAAGAAGAAAGCGCGGCGCCATAAGCACCGCACTTTTTCGATTTGAAAGAGTAGGATCGCCGCATTTGCCGCCCCCAGGCGGCAAACAGGCATAACGCATCGCAGATTTTGCCGCCCACAGACGGTGAAAGAAATAGAAGCGTCGCAGACTTTGCGCCGCGCACGGCGCAAATGAATTTCAATTATTTTTTCTGACGACATGTGCGTCAGAAAAAATACTTCTTAGCCCGCAAACGTGCGCGCCTACGGCGCGTGCGCTGCAGCGGGCGGCAATTCCCCTCAAAAAAGCGGCTTTGCCGCTTTTTTGAAGTTATAGCGAGTCGTCCTCGTCGATCCACTTTTGCACCGGAACGATATCAAACTCCTCCTCCGTCCAGCGGATCACCACCTCGTCGATGCCGGCGTTGATGATCATGCGGCGGCACATGGGGCAGCTCGTCGCATCGTGCAGCAGCTCGCCGCTGCGCGCGTCGCGGCCGACTAAATAGATCGTCGCGCCGACCATGTCGCGCCGCTGGGCGGAGATGATGGCGTTCGCCTCGGCGTGGACGCTGCGGCAGAGCTCGTAGCGCTCGCCGCGCGGGACCTTGAGCTGCTCGCGCGTGCAATAGCCGAGGTCGACGCAGTTCTTGCGTCCGCGCGGCGCGCCGTTGTAGCCGGTGGAGATGATCTCGTCGTTTTTGACGATGATCGCGCCGTAGACGCGGCGCAGGCACGTCGCGCGCTCAAGCACCGTTTGCGCGATGTCTAAGTAGTAATTCCGCTTGCTGACACGCTCCATATCGAGTCCTCCTTGTATTGATGAGAAAGAATATTACAATTTGCTATCAGAATTCGTGCTCACAGTACGGGCAGCGGCCATAGTCAAAGTCGAGCACCGCCCCACAGAGGGGACACTTTTTGCGCGGCAGACCGCCCGGCGCGTCGGGCGGGAGATAGCCGGAGCCGGTCTTTGCCTCGTCCGCCGTACCTGCGAATTTGTCGCTGCCGGGCTGGAAGAATTCGAGCTTTCCGCACTTGGGACAGACGTAAATTTCGATCTCCATCGCGCCCGCGAAGAGATTCGGCAGGTCGCCGAGCACCCAGCCGGTCTGGCCGAGCTGGAATTTTTCACGCCTGATAAATCGCATCCCCGCGCCGCAGCGCAGGCAGTTGAGCTGATTCGCCATCCTATACCCCCTGTAGGTCGAAGACGGGCGTGTATTCCTCTTTGGCGCTCGAGAGCTCCTGACAAAAGCCGTCGGTCAGGCCGCAGTCGCGCATGTACTGCACCGCCGTGCGGTACTCGCGCTCATTTAAGCGCCGCGCGAGCGCGCCGGTCGAACCGGGCTGCGGCGTATACTGGCTCATGAGCGAAAAGAGCACCGTCTTTGGCGGAAAATGCGTCGAGACATAGTCGATGACACGCTTGGTGTTCTCCATCTGCCCCGGCAGGACGAGGTGGCGCAAAATGACACCGGAGCGCATCAGGCCGTCGTCCCCAATCTGATACGCCCCGACCTGACGCACCATCTCGTCGATGGCCGCGGCGGCAGCTTCAAAGTAGTCCGGCGCGGCGGAAAGCTCGCGCGCGGGGCGTTCCATGGCGTATTTTAAGTCGGGCAGATAGATCTGCACCTTACCCTCAAGCGTTCTGAGCGTTTCCACGCGCTCGTAGCCGCCGCTGTTCCACACAACGGGGACGGGAAGCGGCTTACGCAGCGCTTCGAGCACCCACGGCGTAAAGTGCGTGGGCGTGACAAGATCGATGCAGTGCGCGCCCTGCGAAACGAGGTCTTCCATGATCTCGCGCAGATGTGCCGGCGTAATGACCTTGCCAAAATTCTCGTGGCTGATGCGCCCGTTCTGGCAGAACACGCAGCCCAAATTGCAGCCCGAAAAGAAGATGCAGCCCGCGCCGTTTTTCCCGCTGAGGACGGGCTCTTCCCAGAGGTGCAGCATGGCGCGCGCGACGACTAAGCCCGCGGGCATGCGGCAGACGCCGCCCACTTTCTCCGCCGTGCGCTCAGCATTGCAGCGACGGGGACAGATCTCGCAGCGCATCAGTCGCCCGTGCCCTGACCGTTGAAGTCGGGGCCGAGGTCGCCGAGCATCCAGTGCTTGCGGCACAGGCCGATGTACTGGTCGTTCGCGCCGATGACGACCTGCGCACCCTGCTTGACGACATGGCCCTGCGCGTCAAAGCGCGCGTTGAACGCGGCCTTTTTACCGCACCAGCAGATGGTCTTGACCTCTTCTAACTTGTCGGCCATGACAAGCAGCTCGTAGCTGCCGGGGAAAAGGTCGCCCTTGAAGTCGGCGCGCAGCCCGTAGCAGAGGACGGGGATGCCGCAGTCGTCGACGAGATGGACGAGGTATAAGACCTCCTCCTTTGTCAAAAACTGCGCCTCGTCGACGATGATGCAGGCGTTTTTCTTGAGCTCCTCCTCGTCCATCTGCCGCATCTCGTGGAAGTAGACGCAGGGATATTCGAGGCCGATGCGCGAGTGCACCATGTGGTCGCCGTCGCGCGTGTCGAGCTGGGGCTTGCAGAGGAGCGTCTTCTGCCCGCGCTCTTCGTAGTTGAAGCGCGCCATCAGCGCGTTGGCCGTCTTGCTCGAGCCCATCGCGCCGTATTTGAAGTAAAGCTGTGCCATGGTCGTTGTTCTCCCTCTCTTATTGCAGCCGCGCGCGAACGAGCGCGGCAAATTTCTTGAATGCGGTGGGGATGGCGGCGGCGTCGAACGCCGCGGCGTCCGCCCAGAATAGATCGTCGTTTTCGCCCGTCACGTCGGCGAAGTAGCCCTTCATATCCCACTCGATGTGGGTGAAGATGTGCTTCGCGCTGCCCGCGGGCTCGATGGACTTTGCCGAAAGCCCCATCTGCGCGAGCGCGAGCGAAACGCCCGCCTCGTCGAGGTTCCCCAAAACGCTCGGGAATTCCCAGAGCGAGGCGAGAAGTCCCGTGTCCGCGCGCTTTCGCAGCGCAGTCTTGCCGTTTTGAAAGAGCAGCAGCACGGTGCGCTCTTCGATCTTGCGCGCCTTTTTCTTTGCGCGCACGGGTAAAATTTCCGTGAGACCGTTTTTATACGCCTCGCACATCATTCGCGCGGGGCAGATCTCGCACTTCGGTGCGCCGTTCGGCAGACACACCGTCGCGCCGAGGTCCATCATCGCCTGATTGTACGCACCGGGGCGGGCTAAGTCGATGGCGTCGTTGAGATGCGCGGTGAATTGCTTTCGTACCCTCGCGTCCATGATGTCGTCGGCGCAGCCGCTGACGCGCGCGGCGACGCGCAGCAGATTTCCGTCCACCGCGGCGACCGGCTCGCCGAAGTTGATCGAGGCGATGGCGGCGGCGGTGTAGTCGCCGATGCCGGGGAGCGTTTTGAGACTTGCACAAGTGCGCGGCAGCTCGCCGCCAAAGTCCGAGACGATGACCTTCGCCGCCTTTTGCAGATTCCGCGCCCGCGAGTAGTAGCCGAGCCCCTCCCAGAGCTTCAAGAGCCGTTCCTCCGGCACGGCGGCTAACGCCGCGGCGTCGGGCAGCTCTGCCATGAAGCGCTCGAAGTACGGAATGACGGCGCTCACGCGCGTCTGCTGGAGCATGATCTCCGAGACCCACGTGCGGTACGGCGTGACGACGCTGCGCCATGGCAGCGTGCGGCCGTTTAAGTCATACCACGTGAGCAGCGGCGCGGTCAGGGCATTTAAGTTTTCCCAATGTTCTGTCATCATATCATTTGTTGAAGCGCGCGGCGAAGCCGCAGCGGCGGCAGAGCTCTTCGGCGGGCTTCCGCCGGGAGAAACCCTCGCTCAGAGTGCACGCGCGCGGGGAGGTCAGAATTTCGGTAAGCGGCTGGGTGAAGAGGTTCCCCAGCGCCACATCGCCCTCGTGATCGAGGCAGCAGGGCACGACCGTGCCGTCGACAAGTACGCCGAGCTGGTCGCGCAGGCCGTAGCAGAACTGAGCGCCGGATTCGCCGGCGCTCAGATCAGGCCAGTCGAATTTGCCCGCGCGCTCCAAATACAGGTGGTCGCGCAGAAGAAAGCTGCCGTTTCGCATCTCGGGCCAGTTATCGCCTGTGTGGGAGCGCAGAAAGTCGAGAATTTCGCCGTTGCGCGCGTCCGCGCCGCCGTCGTTCCAGAGGCGCAGCGCGACGATGACGCCTTTTTTCGCGGCCTTTTCAGCAAAGTTCCAGACCTGTGTCAGGTAAGAAAGCTCCTGCTCGTCCGCGCCGTCGTTGCCCTCAAAACTGTGGAGCGAGACGCTGATCTTGTGCAGGCTCTCGGCGGCAAGCAGCTCGTCGGAACGCTTTTGGAGCAGCGTGCCGTTCGTCGTGATGCAGATCTTCATGTCCCGCGCCTTGGCGAGGGCGAAGAGCGTCGGCAGCTCGGGGTGCAGCAGCGGCTCGCCCATCACGTGCAGATAGACGTACTGCACATACCCCTCAAGCCGCGAGAGGACGAGGCCGAATTCCTGTGCGCTCATCGTGCGCGGCTCGCGCTTCGTCTTGGGGCAGAAGGAGCAGGCGAGGTTGCAGCGGTTTGTGATCTCGACATAGGCTTTTTTCAGCATCGCGCGGCTCCTTTCGTGAAGTCAGGGGATAGATTCAAATATTTTACCATATCCGCGCGATTTTGCAAAGCCTTTTCCCTTGCGCCGCGCCGCGGCGTCTGCTATAATCCTACAAGCAAACTTCCATCCTCCACAGCGAAAGGAGAAACCGCATGACCGTCACGTTTATCGCCCACAGCGCGTATCTTGTCGAGTGGGACAAGTTCTACACGCTCTTTGACTACACCTACGAGCCCGACTACACGGGCGCGCTGCCGGAATTAAACCCCGAAAAGCCCTTGCTCGTCTTTGCGAGCCACAGCCACGAGGACCACTTCGACGCCAAGGTGTTCACACTTTTGGAAAAGTACCCCGACACGCGCTTTTTCGTTTCGCGCGATACGCGCCTCACCGAGCGCAAGCGGCAATGGCTGAACATCTCCGACGAGGCCTTTGCCCGCACGACCGTCCTGCGGCCCGACAGCATCCTGCTCACCGACGTCGGGGGCGAGGATTTGAGCATCCGCGCCATCAAGTCGACGGACATCGGCAATGCCTATCTTCTGCGCGCTGAGGGGAAGATGGTCTACCACGGGGGCGATCTCAACTGGTGGAACTGGGAGAGCGAGGGCAAGGCTTACTGCAACAACATGACCGTTCACTACCATGCGGCCATTGAAAAGCTCGCCTCCGCCGTGCGCAACGAGGCGACGGACAACGCCATCGCGCCCGAGATTACGGCGGCGATGGCGCCGCTTGACCCGCGCCTTGGTGAAGGCAGCGAGGGCCTCGGCATCGAGTATCTGCTGAAGAATGTGACGGTGCAGCACATCTTCCCGATGCACATGTGGAAAAAGTATGAGGTCATCGACCGCTACATCGCCGCGCACCCGGACGAAAAGGGCATCATCGCGCGCATCACGCGCGACGGTCAGCAATTCGAGATTTGAAAATAAAAAGGAAAGCGCCTTCCGCATCGCGGAAGGCGCTTTCCCGTTCGAAGGGGATTTGTGGAGAAAAAACACTGACGTATTTTTTACTGGCTCACTGCCGTGAGAGGCATTTTGAGGATCTGACCGACGAAAATGACCGAGGGGGACTTGACGGTGTCCTTATTCAGGTCATAGATCTCAGTCCAGCGGTTGCCATTGCCGAGCTGCTTGCTGGCGATCTTCCACAGGCTGTCGCCGGAGACGACGGTGTAGGTATCGCTGCTCGCGGGCTGGGAGGGCTTCTCAGGCTGCGTGGGCTGGGTGGGCTCGGCGGAGGTGCCGTTGCTCACAAGCGTGGTGCGCGGGTCGTTGCCCGTGTAGCGGTAGAGCGGGAAGTTCATGGTCGACTTGTCGTAGTCGATCTGCTTGTACTGATAGAGCGTGCCGTCGTAGCCGTTGGAGTCGGTGACGTCAGGCTCGCAGAGCATGGCGATGACGTTGCTGGCGACCTGATCCATCGGGAAGACATAAGCGCCGCTGGTGAAGGTGACGTCGGCGGTGTCGCGCAGGCCGGCCTCAATGCCCTTGGCCTTGCCGTTCACCATGTAGTCGCCGACATAGTAGTACTGCTGGAGGCTTGCGGTGGTACCGGCGTTGAGCTTGTAGTACTCAGCGCCCTGATTGTCCATGATGTAGAGGATCTTCTCAATGTTGGCAGTGTCCGCGGGAATGACATAGGCGGTCGGGCGGACGCGGCTGCGGGTCAGAGTGTCGTTCAGGGAAAGGGGATACGCCTTACTGACCTTCTCACTGCCGTCGGCGACGCTGTACTGCACGGTCGCGGCGGTGTAGTCGGTCAGAGTCTTGCCGGACTTGGTCTGATAGAGGGCGAGAACGTCGCTTTCCTCATAGGTCTTGCCCTTGGCGACAACATCGGCACGGGCGGCGGCGACCGCCTTCATGATCTCGTCGGCGTGCTCGGCGGCATAGGTGATGTAAGAGGTGGTGGCAACTTCCTGAGAGAAGACGCGGCGCTCAAAGTTCTGGCGGCCGGCGCCGATGCCGCGCGTCTCAATGAGGAAGGAAACCGCATTGAACAGGCCGAAGTAGGCGCGGCCGATGGGGTTATTGACGGTGGTGCCGTAGTGATTGACGCGCAGGCCGGCGTTCGTAGCGTCGGAGAAGGCGCGCTTGGCCATGTCGAGACCGATCTTCGTCACGGCGGGGTTGTTGTTCAGGCTGGTGGCGGGGGTGGTCTCAAGATCGTCCGCATTCTCCATGTATTCACCGGCGCTCGTCCAGTCGTCGTTGTAAGCGCCGTAGAAGGTGAACTCATGCGTGTCGAGGACAACCTCGCTCATGAACAGGCGGTAGGCGGTGTGCAGCTGGGCAAGCTCGGCTGCCTTGAGGGACATATGGTCGCGGTTCATATCAAAGCCGTCATAGGTGGCGCGGCTAAAGAGATAGGAGCCGTCGGGATTGATGCGGGGGACGATGACAATGTTGATCTTGTCGAGCAGGGCCTTGTAAGTGGGATCGTTGACAAAGTTGTCGATCATTACGAGCGCGCCTTCACCGGCGGCAGGCTCATTGGGGTGGATCTGCGCCTGATACCAGACGTTCAGCTTGCCGTTGCCCTTGACGATCTTGGCGGCCTCGGCGAGCGTGGCGTTCGCGGGGATCTCGGAGGTGGTGAAGAGTGCCAGGGGGAGGTCATACTTGTAGTTCGGGGTCGTACCGGCAGAGTAGAGATGCATGGTGCCGGAAGCGGCGTCCATCTTCTTGAGGAAGGCCATCAGCTCTTCCTGAGAGGTGAACTCGTTGGCGGCGTGCTTGCCGTCGAAGGCGGGGGTGGTGTAGTTCTGCGGCTCGAGGGCGAAGTGCTTGTTGATCTCCTCAGGCCAGAAGATAAGCATACTGTCGCGGAGGTCTACCTTATAGGAGGCGGGGGCCTTCTCCGGCTTGATGGTCGGCTCGAAGCCGTTGCCGCCGAGCTTGCCGCCGATGACGGAAAGCTTCTTCACGCCGGCGGTGAGGTCGGCCTCGGTCACGTTGAAGAGCTGGAGAATGTTGTAGTAGCCGGTGCCGTGCACATGGTAGGCATAGGTGCCGGGAGCGGTGACGACGTAGCTGCCGTCAGCCTGCGGGGTGATCGCTTCGAGCTGGGAGAAGATCTCTTCTTCCTTGGCATAGCTGTCTGCGGGGTAGCCCTTGTAGACTTCGAGACTGACGACCTTGGAGGATTCGTAGTTGGCGGAATAGTCAAATTCCAGTTTTGCGCTTTTCTCTGCTGCGAGCGTGCTGGTCATCAGCATCGTGACGACCATCGCGAGAGTCAGCAGACAGCTCAGGGATCGCTGCATCATTTTTCTCATAGCTTCTTTCTCCTTCTTAAAAACTGTCGGCATCGGAACATCATGCATAAACGGAAGAAAATTTACCCGTTGATTCCTGTTGACAATACCGATTTGGATAAGTAAACTGTAACTATTAAAGTCGCCTTTAAGTCAATAGGTTTTCGCGCGGTTATCTTAACAGTTTTTTAAGGAGATTTTCGTATGCCTTATACAATCGGAGAAGTGGCACGCATGATGAATATTGCCCCATCGACCCTGCGCTACTATGAAAAGGAGGGGCTGCTGTCTCTCGGTGCGCGCGCCAGCAATGGGCAGCGAACGTACACAGACGACGATATTGCAACGCTTTCAATCATCGAGTACCTGAAATTCTGCGGTCTTCCGCTCAAGGAGATTCGCTCGTTCCTGCCGCTCATCCGGCCCGGCGGAGAGACACTCAGCGCCCGCCGCGACATCCTTGCCAAAGAGCGCGACAACGTCCGCGCGCAGATCGCGGCGCTGCAAACGAAGCTCGAACGTCTGGAATTCAGCTGCTGGTTCTACGAGACCGCGCAGCAGTACGGTTCGGTTCTGCCGCTGTATGAATTTTCAGAGGAGCACTTTCCTCCGGAACATCGCAACGTCCTGCGGGAAAGCTTTCACCTGCCGTTGACGCACGTGCGCACAAAGCTCGAATGGTGATAAAAAAGGGAGTCCTGAGACATACCGTCTCAGGACTCCCTATCTGTCGATCCTTATTTCTTTTTGTCCGCTGTGCCCCACGGGTGGCACTGGTAGGACTGCTCCTCGCTCATGCCGAAGTAGCGCAGGTCCGTGCGCCCGTACTGGTCGCCCCAGGTGACGTCGATGTGGTACTGCGTGCCGTCCAGCGTCGCGAGCGTCCAGATGTGGCTGTCGTTAAAAAGCGAGGTGCACTCGATGCCCTCGAGCTTCAAGAGCAGGTTGTAAGCGCCCGTGTAGCCGTCGCACACGGCAAGGCCGCTGACAAGCGCGCCGTAGGCAAGATGGCTCGCGGAATCGTCTGCGGCGGCGTTATCGTAGCGGCAGTGGTCGCACAGCCATTGAAAATACGTGCGCGCGATCTCATACTGGCTCATGTCGTAGCTCAGCGTGCCGCTCTCCCAAAGGGAGTCGTGGACCTTGATCGCGGCGGCGAGCGCCTTGGCGCGGTACGATTCGAGCGTTTTGGCCGTACAGGCGGTGGACGAAAACGTGAGTACGACCTTGCCCGTCGAATACGAGCGGCAGGAGACGGCGTTGTACATCTGCTCGCAGTATGTTTTGACGCAGGAGGTGAACGCCTGCGTCAGCGCGCTGGCGGTGGCGGTGGTGAGGGCCTTGGAGTAGTTCAGCGTGATCGTGTGCTCACCGCGCGCGAGCATATTGCGAACCAAACCGTCGATGGCGGCGGTGTCCTTGGCAGACGTCGGGAGCGACGTGCTTGTGGGCGCTTTGACAAGGCTCGCGAGCGTCGCGTTTTTGACGGAGTGATACGGCGCGACCGTCCACGTGAGCGTCAGGCGCGTTTCAGGTTTGACAACGCGCGTCAGAAGCGCCGCGATCTCCGCGCGGCTGACGCTGCGGTCGGGATAAAAGCTGCCCTTTGCGTCCATGCCGGAGAGCAGCCCGCGGCGGTACATCAGCAGTATTTCGCTGCGGTAGGGCGTTTTGTCCGTCACATCGGCGATGTAGTCGCGGCTCGCGTAGGCCGAGGTGACGAGCGAGGCGTTGGGCTCGGTGTACCATTCCTCCGGCACGGCGAAGGCGAAAATGCCCGCCATCTGCGCGCGCGATGCGGGCAGGAGGTAGAAGCCCTCAAAGCTGTTGTCGAGCAAATTCTGGCTCTTCAAGTACGAGACATACGGCGCATACCACGCCTCGTTTTCCTTCGCGGTGAGGATGACCGCGTCGCTGCCGGCCGTGTAGATGGCGCGCAGCCGCGCGGCGATGGTCAAAAGCTCGGCAATCGTCACGTTGCCGCTTGGCGCAAAGGAATTCTCGCCGCGGCCGTTGAGTACGCCGTATTCATAGGCCGAGACGACCGAGGGGGCGAACCAGTCGCCGTCTTTCACGTCGGCAAACTGGCCCTCGTAGACGCGAAGCAGCACAAACGGGGCGCTGTCTTCGCTCGTCGTTTCCTCCTGTGCGGGAGCGGCAGTGTCCTGCGCGGGCTCCTCGCTGTAAGAAAAGGCGCTGATGCTCAGCGCAAGCGCGAGCGCCGCGACAAGCAGCGCAAAGCGGAACTTCATGGCGTTTGATCTCTCTTTCTCACATTCTCAAAATTTCACGGGGATCACGGGACTAAAATGTTCTGCTCGTCGGCGGTGATATCCGTAGCGTAGGGGTTGAGCATCGAATTCGTCATCTCGAGCACCTGCTCGGGATAGAGCGTGTAGAAGGACTTGCCATTGTACCAGCCCGCGCCGTCGCCGGGGAGCGTGGCAAAGCTGATGGCGTCTGTCCCGCCCATGGAGAGCGCCTGGTTGGCGAGCCACACGAGGTTGCCGAGCGTCAGGTCGGTCTTGACATATTTTAAGAACGTTTCCGCCATCGCGGGAACGTTTTCAATCTTCATGAGCTTCTGCGCCACGGTCTTCAAAAACGCCTGCTGCGTGCCGATGCGGCCGATATCCTGCTGCCCGCCGTAGCCGGGGTTATCCTTGTCGGAGTTGTGGCGGAAGCGCACGACCTCCATAGACTGCTGGCCGCTCAGGTGCTGGAGACCGGCCTTGAAGTGAATGTGCAGATCTTGGTAGGGGTCGTCGTAGTCCATATCCTCGGGCACGTCGAAGTCGACGCCGCCGATCTGGTCGATGAGCGCGATGAACCCCTTCAGGTCGACGGAGACGTAGAAGTCCACGGGGATGCCGAGCATATCTTCAATGTTGCTGCGCAGCTTTTCCGTGCCGCCGTTATTGTAGGAGGAATTGAGCTTGCGGCCGTTGCTCATCAGCGTGTCGCGCGGCAGGCTGACGACGTCGATCTTCTTGTTCTCCGCGTCAAAGCGCACGAGCATGTTCGTGTCGCTGCCGCCGGCGTCGTTGTCCACACCGTAGGCGAGGATCGTATAGCAGTATTTTTTGCGCTCTTTGCCGTTAGAAATGGTTTGAATGGCGTCGCTGTCCTCCGCCGTGCCGTCCTGCTGCGTCTGCTGGTCCTCGTTGTCCGTGACGGGCTCGGGCGCGCGCACGACGTACTTGACCGTCGCCACAATGGCCACGGTCAGGAAAAGAAGCGACAGAAGCGTGACGACGACGCGCTCACCGCGATTTGCGCGTTTCTTCTTTTTCTTCGGCCTGCGGCGCGGCTCGCTTTCGCGGCCGATGCTTGGCTCGTAATAGTCCTGCTTTCTCATCTTGTTGCTCCGTTCTTTTTTCTTTCGGTTTACAATAATGCATTCTACCCTGCGCGGCGGAATTGTGCAAGAGTAATTTTGCCGCGCAGGAGGCGCACTCTTATGTTAGACGCAAAAAGTCGAAAAAAGTTTCAAAATCCCTTGTATTTTTTTCGCGTGGCCATGCCGCCGCGGATGTGACGCTGGGCCTTGTTGACCTCCAGCACCTCCTTGACCTGCAAGTATAGGCTGCGGTTGAACTGCGGCAGGCGGTCCTGTAAGTCCTTGTGCACGGTGGACTTGCTCACGCCGAATTTTTTTGCCGCGGCGCGCACGGTGGCGCGGTTTTCGATGATGTAGGCGGCCAGCGCGCAGGCGCGCTCTTCCATGTTACCCTTCATGCAGCACACTCCTGACTCATGTTGCTCCATCTATATGCGTGCAGAAGGGGAATATGCGCATCGGGAATGAATACGCGGCAAAAACGTTGTGCAAAGCGGTTCAGGCATGTTATAATTTCTCTGTCTACACCGAAGACGGCACAAACGAAACGACAGGGAGGTCCTGCATGGAAAATAAACTCATCCGCAGCAAATACTTTTTATACCTGACCGAATTTTTTGCCGGTATGTCCGTCATGGCGGTCGAGCTCGGTGCGAGCAGGCTCATGGCCCCGTACTTCAGCTCGTCGCAGATCGTGTGGACCGTTATCATCGGCGTCATTATGATCGCGATGGCCATCGGCAACGTCTGGGGCGGCAAGCTCGCCGACAAGAGCGCGACGCCCGATAAGCTCTACCGCCGCCTCATCATCGCGGCCATCTGGATCGCGCTCATCCCGTTTGTGGGACGGTACCTGATCGCGGGCATCTCACTGCTGCTGGCGCTTTTCGTGACGAAAAACTTCCTCGTCTGGGCGGCGCTCGCGGCGTGCCTTGTGATCTTCGCGTTCCCGTGCGTGCTGCTCGGCACCGTCACGCCGTCGCTCACGCGCTTCACGGTCGACAATCTCGACGACACGGGCAAGACCGTGGGCAGGCTCAACGCGCTCAACACCATCGGCAGCATCATCGGAACCTTCGTGCCGACGTTTGTGACGATCCCCGCCGTCGGCACGGCGGCAACGTTTTTGATCTTCTCCGGTGTGCTCGCGGCCATCGGCATCGCGTACTTCGTGTTCGAGAAGAAAAAGAGCGTGCCGGGGATCGTCTCCGTCCTTTTGATCGCTGGACTGTGCTTTGCCCTGCCGTCTTACAGCTTCGCCTTCTGGCAGAGCGACATCACGCTTGAGGACGAGTCCATCTACAACTATTTGCAGGTGCAGGACGACGCGAAGCGCACGACGCTCTCGACGAACGTGCTCTTCGGTGTGCAGAGCGTGCAGGTCAAGGGCGACGCGCTGACGGGCATGTACTATGACTACGCGCTCGCCGCGCCCTGCATGGCGGGCATGGACGGCACGGACAACGAAAACCGCAGCGTGATGATCCTCGGCATGGGCTCTGGCACGTACGCGAGCTACTGCACGCGCTATTTCCCCGGCGCGAGTGTGCAGGGCGCGGAGATCGACAAAAAAATTGCCGACATCGCGACGGACTACTTCGGACTTCCAGGCAGCGTGACCGTCGCGGTCGAGGACGGGCGCGCGTACCTTGCCGCGTCGAAGGAGAAGTTTGACGTCATCATGGTGGACGCCTATCAGGATATCACGATCCCGTTCCAGCTCTCGAGCGTCGAGTTTTTCAATGAAGTGCGCTCTCATTTGAAGCCGAACGGCGTGATGGTCGTGAACCTCAACATGACGTCCGCGGAGGACGGCTCGATCAACGAATACCTCTGCGACACGATGGCGAGTGTCTTCCGGCACACCGTCACCGCGCCGGTGAGGGGCAACACGAATACCGAGGTTTTCTGCACGAACGCGGATGACTGGGAGGAGACGTTCCTGTGCAGCATCGCAAAGCTCAAGGACAGCGACTATGCCGATATGATGCGCACGGTCTACTCGAAGCTCACGCCCTATGAGGGCGGAAGCTGCATCCTGACGGACGACAAGGCCCCTGTCGAGGTGCTGGGTATGCGCGTGCTCGACGAACTCATCGGCGATGAGCTCAACTACTACAAAGACGAACTGAGAACCGGCGGCCTGTCCGCGCTGATCGGTAATTGAAAACAAAAAGAATCCCGCGCCCACGGCGCGGAATTCTTTTCAGGGTAGAGAGCCTCGCAGAGTTTTTACCCGCAAGGGGTACGCAGCATCCGTAAGGCAGCAAAGCTGCCAACGGCTGCCCAGGTGCCGCGCACGGCACGAAATAAATTCAAATCGGTTTTCCGCCGCGACATGTGCGCCCTCCAGAGGGGCTTCTCTTGCCCGCTGCGGGGCAATTCACCTTCTGGCAGAAAACTCTTTGCGCGAAGTGGAAACCGGCGAAGTGCCGCCAGCGGCGGAAACAGCAAGTCGGTTTCGAGGAAGCGGCACGATTGGCGCGCCTGCAAGGGCGCGGGAATCGTAGTGCCGCAACGGTGTAAGGCCGAATTGTCCGCTTTTAGCGGACAACCGAGGCACAGAACGCAGCGAAACCTTCTCAAAAAAGTGGCTTTGCCACTTTTTTGATTACAAAATCAGCATCAGCACAGGAATCACGACGAAGCACGCAATCGTGGAGAGCGCCGCGCCCTGCGCGGCGAATTCCTCGTCCGCGCCGTATTCCGCGGCGGCGACGACCGTCTGCGTCACGACCGGCATCGCCGTTTCGACGATGAGCACGTCGTGAGCAAGGCTCGTCACGCCGAACGCCCTGCACAGCGCGACCGAGAGCATCGGCGCGAGCAGGAAGCGGAAGACCATCGCGATACCTAAGTCGCGGTCGAGCCGGACATTTTTGAGCCCGATGTCGTGGATGATATAGCCCGTGAGCAGCAGCGCCAGCGGCGTGACGAGGTTGTTCATATAGCGGCAGTAGCTCATCACGAGCGAGGGGAGCCTCACTTCAAACCACACGAGCGCGAGGCCGACGAAAACGGCGATGACGGCGGGCGTGGTCAGGAATTTCTGGAGCATCTTGAGGTCAAAGCCGCGGCTCTCGCCCGACCAGCGCACAAGCGAGAGAAACAGCAGCTGGACAAAGCTGGTGTTGACGAGGTAGTAGAGCATGACGTAGGGCGTGCAGGTGTCGCCAAAGAGCTCGGTGCACATCGCAAGGCCGACGAAGATGGCGTTCGACACCGAGCACATCATCATAAAAACGCCGAGCTTTTTGCGCGGCAGCTTCAAGAGCCTGCCGACGAGCAGTGACAGGATCGTGATGACCACGGTGCCGAGCAGCGGCACGAGCAGAAAGCTGCCCGACTGAACCAGAAGATCACGGGTCAGGTTATTCGTCAGCCCGTAGACCGACATGCAGGGGATGGCGACAGAGAGTGTGAACTTGCCGATAAAGGCCTTGGCCTGCGGGCCCATCCAGCCCCGCTCCGCGCAGAGATAGCCCGTCGCCGTCAGCAGCAGGATGATGGTGACGGAAGAGACCGCGTGCAGAAATCCTTCCATGGTGTGACCTCGGTGTTAAGAAATAGTTACACCAGTATAACACGCCTGCGGCAAAAGACAAGAGACGAAAAAGACGGTTGCAATGCCGGTTCGGATACGCTATGATGGGCGAAGATGAGCGCGCAGTGCGCGCCCAGAGAAAAAGAGATCGAGAACTTTGAGAGGAGTTTTGTTTTTATGAAAGCAGCGCTGGTCATTATGGCGGCGGGCATGGGCTCGCGCTACGGCGGCAATAAGCAGGTGGACGGCATCGGTCCGAACGGTGAAATTTTGATGGAATACTCCATTTTCGACGCGCTGCGCGCGGGCTTTACGAAGGTGGTCTTCATCATCAAGCCCGACATGCGCGACTTGATGGAGAACATGGTCGGACATCACCTTGCCGCGCGCAAAACGGCGGACGGGGACAATGTCGAGGTCTGCTATGCGTATCAGGATTTTTCGAGCGTGCCCGATTTTTACACGGTGCCGTCTGATCGCGTCAAGCCGTTCGGCACGGTGCACGCGCTTTTATGCGCGCGCGAATTTGTGCACGAGCCGTTCGTCGTCATCAACGCCGACGACTATTACGGCGTGGACGCGTTCAAGACGATCTGCGCAGAGCTCTCAAAGCTCGCCGAAAGCGGCGAGGGCACGATGGTCGGATACGACCTCTGCAACACCGTGAGCGAGCACGGCACGGTCACGCGCGGCGTGTGCCACGTGAACGAACAGGGGATGCTCGACCGCGTGGTCGAAACGTTCCACCTAAAGCCCTGCGACGACGGCAAGATCCGCGACATTCAGGAAAACGGCGACGACCCGGTCTACGCGCCCGAGACGCCGGTCTCGATGAACTTCTGGGGCTTTACGCCGTGGCTGTTTGAAAAGCTGGACGCGTATTTTAAGGATTTCCTCCGCGCGCTGCCCGACGGCGAGCTCAAAAAAGAGTGCCTGCTGCCGAGCCTGATCGGCGAGCTCATCGACCGCGGCGAGCTCAGTGTCTCCGTTCTGCGCTCGAGCGCGCGCTGGTTCGGCATGACGTATCACGAGGATAAGGAAATGGTGCAGCGCGAGCTTCAGAAATTACACGACGCGGGCGTGTACCCCAAAACGCTGCGCGCGTGAGCGAGACAAATCGAAAAAATCTGCCGCCTCCGGACATACTAAGTCCGGAGGTGATTTTTATGCCGCGAAAAGACCCCGGCATGCCGTATGACCTGGCGCCGATGCTCAAGGCGCGCTTCGGCCAGCCGGACGACTGCGCCGATCTTGTCAACAAGTACGGCACCTATAACATTCAGCCGACGTCGGACACGGAAAATCTGTTCCCGCTCATCGCGCCGGGCCTTCCTGAGCAATGGAAGCGCATGGCGGTCGGCAAGAAGGACGTTGAAAACTTGCAATAAAGCAAACGGGAGGGAGACGCGTATCGCGTCTCCCTTTTTCTCCTCCAAAATCCCTGAAACGGCAAGGGAAAATGGGCTTTTTCCCAAAAAGCAAAAAAGATACATACAGGTTCGACAAAAAAGTGAATGACAAAATGGAGAAATTTATTGCTGGTATACAAATTGAGAACGTTGCTGGCACTTGCTTTACTGCTGAATTCGTATAAAGTAAAGGCAAGAGCTGTCTGCCGGGGAAGCGGCTATGAGAGAGACCGCCTTCCGGCCCGACTTGCCAATATGAAGGAGGAGAGAGAATGGAAACCAAAAGTAACGCGAAACTGAAAGCTCTGTTCATCATCCCGTCGATCACTGGTATCATCCTGTTTATGATCCCGGTGAAGAATGCTGACGGCGATTGGACCGTTGTGGTCAAGATCCTTGCCGACATCATCTCGGGCTACATCGGCGGCTTCCTGCCGCTGCTGTGCGTGCTGATCCTCACCGTTTCCGCGGTGATGTCGGTCATCGCACTGGCAAAACCCAAATTCATTATGAATAGCGACATCATGAAGGAATGCTTCGCCTGCAAACCCATCTGGGTCGTGCTCCGCGTGCTCGCGGTCATCTTCGTGTGGCTCACCTATCTGGGTGTCGGCGAGGACGGCGTGGGTCTCATCGGTATGATCACCGGCGGCGGTCAGGGCGGCTTCGTCCTCTATGACCTGCTCACCACGCTCGTTATCATCTTCGTCATCGCGGCCCTGCTGCTGCCGCTGCTGCTCGACTTCGGCCTGCTCGAATTCGTCGGCGCGCTGCTCACCAAGGTCATGCGCCCCCTGTTCAAGGTCCCCGGCCGCGCGGCGGTCGACTGCATCACCTCCTGGATCGGCGACGGTACGCTCGGCGTTATGCTTACCTGCAACCAGTATGAGGGCGGCTACTATTCCGCCAAGGAAGCAAGCATCATCGCCACGCTGTTCTCCGCTGTTTCCATCACGTTTACCCTCGTCGTTCTCGATACGGTGGGGCTGCTCGATTACTTCGGCATCTACTACCTGATCGTCTGCTTCGTCGGTATCGTCTGCGCGATCGTGTGTCCCTACCTCTACCCCCTGCGCAAAAAGCCCAACACGTACTTAGTCGAAGGCAAGGCCGCTCCCGACACCCTCCCCGAGGGCTACAAGAGCAACGTTGAGTACGGCATGGACCTCGCCATGAAGCGCGTTGCCGAGCACAAGGGCATCGGTGAATTCTTCAAGAGCGGCGCCAAGAACGCCTGCAGCATGTGGTTCGGCGTTCTGCCCTCCGTCATGGCCATCGGTACTGTCGCTCTGATCCTTGCCAACTACACGCCGATCTTTGAATGGCTCGGCATCCCGTTCCGCCCCCTGCTCCAGCTTCTTCAGGTGCCCGAAGCGAATGCAGTCGCCTCCACGATGATCGTCGGCTTCACCGATATGCTCACCCCCGCCGTCCTGATCGCGGAGTGCACCAGCCAGATGGCCAAGTTTATTGTCGCGGTCGTATCCGTCACGCAGGTGCTTTACCTCTCCGAGGTCGGCGGCCTGATCCTTGGCTCCAAGCTTCCTCTCAACATCTGGGAGCTGTTCGTCATCTTCCTGGAGCGCACCATCATCAGCCTGCTGATCGTCTGCCCCATCGCACATCTGCTGTTCTAAAAAGGAAAAGCTTCTTTTCCCTTACTCAGGTTGCTGACCTGAAAGAGTCGAGGCATCTCATCGGGATGCCTTGGCTCTTTCTTTTTGGATTTTATGTCATATGCACAAAAATAACTGTACAACGCACACGGTTATGTGGTAAAATGCGAACAGAGAGACCTCTGCGAGACCAACGCAAATCCCGACGGCTGCGGGTGAGAGCGCGGCCTGCCGGCGAGAGGGAGAAGAGAAGTACATGAAAGTCAGCATCGACAAGTTTTCGAAGGTGCCGGTCTATCTGCAGATCGCCGACCAGATCAAGTCGCAGATCATCAGCGGCGCGCTGCCCCGCGGGAGCGCGCTGCCGAGCGAGCGCGCGCTCGCGCAGATCTTGGATGTGCACCGCAACACCGTGGTCAAGGCCTACAGCGAGCTCAAGAGCGACGCGTGGATCGAGTCGCGCCAGGGCGTGGGCTACATCGTGGCCGCGGCAAACGACGAAAATGACGCGCAGGACGAAAGGGGCGGCGAGGGCGCGCAGCCCGGCCGTGTCAACTGGGTCAGCGAGGTGGCGGAAAAGTACCTCGACATGGAAAAGACATTTGACGACCTGTTCCAGCGCTTTACGGACGAGAGCCACTATTCCCTCGGCAGCGGCGTCGCCTCGCGCGAGGTGTACACGTCCGAGCGCGTTGCGGGCGATATCGCGGCGCTGCTCACGGGCAGCGGCCCGTGCCAGTATTTTTTCAGCCCCTATAAGGGCGATAAATTCCTGCGGCAGAAGCTCGTGGCCTTTCTCGGCACGAAGGGCGTGAAGGCGTCCTCGGGCGAAATTCAGATCCTCTCGGAGACGAATCAGGCGCTCGACTTTATCGTGACGCTGCTCGTCAAGCCCGGCGACAGCGTGGTGATGGAAGAGCCGGTGCACCCGGACATGTACCGCGTGATGGAGCTTGCGGGCGCGAAGATACTGACCGTTCCCGTCGACGAGAACGGCATGAACTGCGAGGTGCTCGAAAGCTTACTCACGCAGACGCGCCCGCGGCTCATCTTCGTCAATTCGAGCTACCACGACCCGACGGGAAACATTTTGTCGCTCGAGCGGCGCAAGAAGATCGTTGAGCTCTCGAACCGCTACCGCGTGCCGATCGTGGAGGAGGACGCGGCGAGCGAACTCGTCTACGACGGCGATAAGCTCCCGCCGATCAAGGCCTTCGACACGACGGGAAATGTTATTTACATCTATTCGTTCTCGCTCACGTTCATCCCGGGGCTGAGCCTTGCCTTCGTCACGGGCAACCGCGATCTGATCCGCGCACTGAGCTATCTCGTCTCCGTGCGGCTGATGGCCTCGGACTGGATGACGCAAAAGCTCCTCGGCATGTACCTTGACGACGGCATTTACTACACGTCGCTTTTAAAATTTCGCGACGTCTACCGCACGAATCGAGATTTGGTATGCCAAAAGCTCGACGAGCTTGCGCCGCTCGGCGTGAGTTATACAAAGCCGAGAGGCGGCGTATATGTCTGGTGCAGGCTGCCGGACGGGGTGGACAGCAAGCGCTTTATCCGCAGGGCCTACAACATGGGCGTCACGCTGATTCCCGGACACGTTTTTTACCCCTGCAAGAACGGCGGGCGCGACCACATCCGCATCAACTACTCCTATGAATCCTACGAGCGGCTGGGGCAGGGCATGGACGTATTGCGCAAAGCGCTGGAAGAAGAGCTGGAAGAATGACTGGCACACGAAATGGCAAAAGCACTGATACATCACAAGCGCCTTTTGAACGTGTATACTTTACTGCGTAATAACGGTAAAACGATCCGCGGACCGTCGGGGAGCTCCGGCGGCACGGACAGGGAAAACAGGTCGGGGTGTACGGGCGGTCGATGAGAGAGCCGCCGGCATCCCGGGAAAGGGAGCACGACTTATGTATTCAGGCATCCATAACTTTTCCGAGATCGGAAAGCTCAACAAGGTGCTGCTGCACCGCCCCGGCGAGGAGCTGGAATCGCTGACGCCCGCGACGCTCGAGCGCCTGCTGTTTGACGACATCCCGTACTTAAAGGTCGCCCAGGAGGAGCACGACCGCTTTGCCGAGGTCCTGCGCGAAAACGGCGTCGAGGTCATCTACTATGTCGACGAGGTCGCCAAGGCCATCGCCGACCCCGCGCGCCAGATCCAGCTCGTCAACGACTTTTTGAACATCAGTAAGATCCACGCCAAGGGCCTGCGCGCGAGCATGACGAGCTTGCTTCTCGACATGCCGCCCAAGCAGATGGTGACGAAGATGATCGCGGGCATCAAGCGCTGCGAGGTCGCCACCAAGCAGCCGACGTCGCTGATGGACTTAGTCGACGACGACTATCCGTTCGTCTCCGACCCGATGCCGAACCTGTACTTCACCCGCGACCCCGGCGCCTGCGTGGGCGAGGGCATCAACATCCACCGCATGCATACCCCTGCGCGCAAACGCGAGAGCCTGCTCTTAAAGTACATGTTCCTCTACAACCGCGACTTTGCCACGCAGGACAACAAGATGTGGTACGACCTGTCCGACAGCTATTCCATCGAGGGCGGCGACGTGCTCGTGCTGTCGAAGGATATCGTGGCCATCGGCCTGTCCGAGCGCACGACGGTCTCCGGCGCGGAGACGTTTGCGCGCAATCTTCTGCAAAATTCCGACTTTAAGAAGGTGCTCGCCTTCGACATTCCCGAGACGCGCGCGTTCATGCACCTCGACACGGTCTTCACGATGGTCGACTACGACAAGTTCACCATTCATCCCGAGATCGAGGGCCCGCTGAGCGTTTATGAGATGACGCTCGACGAGCATGGCGAGCTCCGTTTCGGCGCGATCAAGGAAGAGCTCAAGGACATTCTGGCCCTCGAACTCAAGCTGCCCGCGGTCGACCTGATCCGCTGCGGCGGCGGCGATCTGATGGCCGCGCAGCGCGAGCAGTGGAACGACGGCTCCAACACGCTCTGTATCGCGCCGGGCCGCGTCATCACCTATGAGCGCAACTATGTGACGAACGACTTGCTCGCAAAGCACGGCCTCGACGTGCTGACCGTGCCGTCTGCCGAGCTGTCGCGCGGCCGCGGCGGCCCGCGCTGCATGTCCTGCCCCGTCAACCGCGACGACCTGTAAAAAATTCCACCGCAGAACGAGAGAAGAAAGAAGAAAGAAGAGCTCATCCGCGCTGGCAGCTGGCCGGGCGGAGGAAAATGGGAGAGAGCCATGAAGAGCAAGCGACAAGAGAAGATCCTGGAGCTGATCGAAAAGTACAATATCGAGACGCAGGAGGAGCTCATCGCGCGTCTCGCCGAGTGCGGCATCGAGAGCAAGCAGACGACCGTCTCGCGCGATATCAAGGAGCTGTACCTTTATAAGGAGCCGATCGGCGGCGGCCGCAGCCGCTACGCCGTGTCCGGCAAGGCCGACCACATCGACAACACGAAGCGCCTGAAGCTCATTTTGAATGAGTGCAGCGTGGGCGTGGACTACGCGGGGATCGTTGTGCTGCTCAAGACGCTGCCGGGGCTCGCCGATGCGGCGGGCGCGGCCATCGACGCGATGAAGCTGCCCGATATGCTCGGCTGCATCTCCGGCAACGACGCCGTGGCGATCGTCGCCCGCGGCGAGCAGGAGGCCGAGCGCCTGTGCTATGATCTGCGCCAGTACTGCAAGTGAACGAGAGAGACGAGATTGAGAGAGGACAGGGGCGGAGCGATCCGCCCCTCCTGTTTTGTCATAAAACCGATTAAACTGCAAGGTATTTCTGAAACGTGACAAAACTCAACAGGTATTAAAAGTTTTACTGCCGACAAAATTTGACGGGATTCCGCTTGAAGATTATTTTTTGAGTGCTATAATAAATTTATCAATCGAATGATCTGTGCGGCTCGCGAAAGTGGGGCAAAGCGTACAGAAAAAGGCATAGCCGGCGAAAGCCGGTGTCGCAAAGCCACGGGTCTAAACGGCGCAAGCCGCACGACAGCCGGGCTGCCTAAGACGGAGAACTCTCCTTCCTCGGGTCCACAGGGACAAGAGGGAGGATTTTTTTATGAGAGAGAAGAAGTTCGGCAAGTTGTTTTTGACATGGCTGCTGGCAGCCACCATGGTGCTGACTTTGCTTCCTGTCGGAATGCTGGCGGCAGACGCGCCGGACGAAGCAACGGAAGACGGCGAGGCTGTACTGACGCCTGTTGCAGGCGCGGAAGCGGGGGAAACCGCCGTTCCTGCGGAGGCTGCGTCCATGCTGCTGGCCGCGCCCGCGGCAGCGGACACGCCGATTGCTGTTCCCGAGGGTAAGTTGATTTTTGATAAAGCTAACGGCGTGATCACGGGCATTGATGCGGATTGGCTTGCCAACAATAAGGATAAGCCCCTTTCCGTTACCATTCCTGCGGAAATTAACGGTACGCCGGTGACGAGTATCGGTCAAAATGCTTTTAAGGCTAAGAATGCAGGTCTTAAAAATCATCCTCAAGTTGTTGCTGTCGATTTCAGCAATGCAACCAATCTGGAGAAGATCGACAATCAGGCATTTATGCACTCTCCGGTGGCATCGGTTGACCTGTCCAATACTCAGGTAACGGTCATCGGTAAATTTGCATTTGGCGATTGCACATCCTTGGAAACCTTTATTTTCCCTGATACGTTGACAAGTCTTGGTAATTCGGACGGCGCTTCCGTATTCACGGATTGCAGATCTTTGAAGGTCATGCGATTGGAAAATTCTCCGAAAGGCGTTGTCTTTGCATTGCCGGAAACCTTGACGTATATCGGCAAGAATACATTCAAAAACTGCTTTGCTGATGGAGTAGATGCTAAGGTTAACATTCCTGCCAGCGTAGCAACACTTGGCGAGGGTGCTTTTTACGATGAGCATATTACGCAGATCATCTTTGAGAAGACAGTAGATCCTTGGAAAAACGAAGATTATAGCGGGTACGCTAATAGTGCCATAACTCCTCCGAGTGATTGCGATCGCATCATTGTACTTCCGGACAATAAATGTTTTGCGGCGTATTCTACACAAGTAGGATATGGTTCAAAACTGCAAAAAATCTGCACCTATCCTATAAAGATTACATTTTCTCCCCTCGGTAAACAAGAACAGCACTTGAACCATGCGCTTCTTGGCTGGACTTATAATCCTGCAACTAAGCTTTGGGATTTCAACAATAACTATAAGCTTCCTGATACGAATGGAGCAACGTCCGGTAATGAGCGCCCTGGCTATGAGTATGTCGGTGGCTGGAGGTTGCGTAGTTCCTATCAGGTATTAAATGAAAATGAAAAGCTTGAAGCTAAGGATAATCCGTCTGATCGTGCAACTGTCAGTGGTGAATACAAGCTTGCTAATCCCACGATCTCCTATCTGGTAGACGGAAAAACCGAAAATGTCGATGCCAACCAGCCCTTCACCGTGACCATCGGCGACGGCAAGGAGCACTCGATCGGTATTCAGGTCGATCATCCACTGCTGAAGGAGAATCAGGGCACTGACGAGGATTATGTTTACTTTGAGTACTACTGGTTTGACGAAGTATCGCTCGGGGACGGAAAGAACACTCTGAACGGCCCGAGAAGCACGGAAGAACAGAAGCGCTTTTCTGCCGCAACGAGCAATGTGGAAATTCAATATGTGGACGGCAAGCATAATACCATTCCCATTGCAAAGACGGAACACGCGAGATATGAAGGCAGCTCCTATGAGGGCTATAATGACTACTATCTTGTAGTGGTGTTCGGTTATCATGTTGTGAATGGCAAAAAGGCCGATACGCCATTCTATCTCAGTGCAAATAACGGTATCGGTGCTGGGAACGCCAATGCGACGCATGGACCGCATCTGTTGCAGGTCAAGGTCGATGAAGTTCGCATCATCACCGCAACCGCCGACGAGCACGGCAAGATCGCCCCAACGGGTGATGTTGCAGTACCCAAGGGCGAAAGCAAGACCTTTACCATCACGCCAGATTCCGGCTATCACATCAAGGACGTGCTGGTGGACGGCAAGAGCGTCGGCGCGGTGAGCACGTACACGTTTGAAAATGTGGTGGATAACCACACGATTCACGCTACCTTTGCAAGGAAGCACACGCCCACTCCCTCTACGCCCACCGTCGAGATTCCTGATGACGATGCGCTCGGTCTGAACACGACGGATCACTTCGCCTATATCGTCGGTTACGGCAACGGTGAGGTCCGCCCGCAGAACAACATCACCCGCGCCGAGGTCGCGACCATCTTCTTCCGTCTGCTGACCGACGACGTCCGCGACGAGAACCTGACCAAGACCAACCGCTACTCCGACGTGGCCGCCACCTCCTGGTACAACACCGCGGTCTCGACCCTCAGCTCCATGGGCATCATCACGGGTTATCCCGACGGCACGTTCCGCCCGAACGCCGCCATCACCCGCGCTGAGTTCGCCGCCATCGCCGCCCGCTTTGATAACGACGGCGACAAGACCGCTGCGAAGTTCAGTGACATCGCAACCCACTGGGCCAAGGATGAGATCAGCATCGCCTACAACAACGGCTGGATCACCGGCTATCCTGACGGCACGTTTGGTCCCCAGCGCGACATCACCCGTGCCGAGACCATGACGCTCGTCAACCGCGTGCTGAACCGCCAGCCCGAGACCGAGGACGATCTCCTCCCGAACATGACGGTCTGGACGGACAACGCGAACCCGAAGGCCTGGTATTACCTCGCCGTTCAGGAAGCGACCAACAGCCACTACTACGAGTTCAAGACGAACTCCCAGTATGAAAAGTGGACCGAGCTGCGCGAGACCCGCGACTGGAAGGCGCCGGAACAGTAAACAAAGCGGAAAAAAGAACGGGAGCACGAAGTGCTCCCGTTCTTTTATGCTTTTTTGAAAGCGGCCTGAACAGATCAGACGTTGCCGATCGTCGCGACCATGACGGCCTTGATCGTGTGCATGCGGTTCTCGGCCTCGTCGAAGACCTTGGAGTTCGGGGAGAGGAAGACCTCGTCCGTGACCTCGCGGATATCGTAGCCGAGCTCCTTCTGCGAAGCGGCCATCGTGGTGTCGAAGTCGTGGAAGGACGGCAGGCAGTGCAGGAAAATGCAGTCGGGATTCTCGGTGGCTTTGAGCACCTCGCCCGTGACCTTGTAGGGCGTGAGCAGCTTGACGCGCTCGGGGATCTTCTCCTCTTCGCCCATGGAAGCCCAAATATCGGTGTAGAGCGCGTCGGCGCCCTTGATGAGTTCTCTGTCCTCGCCGTACTCCACGACGGCGCCGGTCTCCTTGCCGACCTCGCGGCAGTATTCGACGACGTCAGCGGCGGGCGCGAGCTCCTTCGGACCCCAGCCGACATAGTGGATGCCGAGCTTGGCGCAGATGTACATGAGGCAGTAGGCGACATTGTTGCGCGTGTCGCCGCAGAAGACGAGCTTGCACTTGCTCAGAGGCTTTTTGGTGTTCTCCATCAGCGTCAGGATGTCGGCAAGCGCCTGCGTCGGGTGGTCGACGTCGGTCAGGCCGTTCCACACGGGCACGCCCGCGTTGGCGGCAAGCCCCTCGACGACCTTCTGGTCGTAGCCGCGGTACTCGATGCCGTCGTAGAAGCGGCCGAGGACCTTGGCGGTGTCGACCATCGTTTCCTTCTTGCCCATCTGGGAGGACTTGGAATCGAGGAAGGTGACGTTCGCGCCCTCGTCGTAAGCGGCGACTTCGAACGCGCAGCGGGTGCGGGTAGAGGTCTTTTCGAACAGCAGCACGATGTTCTTGCCGGCGAGCAGGTTGCCGCGGATGCCGGCGCGCTTTTTGGCCTTGAGGTCAGCGGCGAGATTGAGCATGTAGCGGATCTCGTCGGGGGTGAAGTCTTTCAGCGTCAGGAACGAACGGCCTTTCAGATTAACGGGCATGGGATAGTCCTCCTTTTATCGTTTTACTCTCAAAATCTCTCAAAAGCATCTAAATAATGCTATCGTTATTATATTATTTTTGGTTAAAAAAGCAAGAGAGGCGCGATTTTGCGGCGTTCACTGGCACACGGAGAGAAATGCATACTGGCCTGCGATAAAACGCTGACAGGCGGCACAGTGGCCGTGCAAGACGGGCGCGCCGCGCCGTCAAAACGCCTCTGCCGCGCCCAACTGGACACGAAAATATTCTCTTTCTGGACCAGCGATTTTTATCGCGGGAAAGGCCTTGCTGCGCCTGCGTTTAACGGCAAGCGCGCCGCGGCAGATTTCTTACCGGATTCCCTTGTTTTCTGCCATTAAATATAGTATAATTGCAAAAAAGTATCCCCATGGGGCGATTTCGGGCGAATGTGCCGCGCCGTTTGGGTAAAACCGCAAAGGATAGAGGAGAAATTGCTATGAATATGATCCGCAGCGCAAAGAACCAGATCGCCGAGCTGACGGCGGCGGCTTATCGCGCGGCTGTGCAGGAGGGGTTGCTGCCCGAGGGCGTGCAGACCATCCCCGCCGTGGAGATCCCCAAGGATACCGCCAACGGCGACTATACGACGACGTTCTGCCTGGCCGCATCCAAGGCCATGCGCAAGAATCCCCGCGAGGTCGCGAAAATTCTGACCGAGCACATGGACCTGAGCGACACGTACTTTACGAGCGTCGAGATCGCGGGCCCCGGCTTTCTGAACTTCCGCCTCGGCGACAAGTGGTACGCCGACGTTCTGACCGCCGTTGAGGAGGAGAAGGGCGACTACGGCCGCGACAACTGGCTGGGCGGCAAGAAGTACATGGTCGAGTTCGTCTCCGCGAACCCCACGGGCCCCATGCACATGGGCAACGCCCGCGGCGGCGTGCTGGGCGATACGCTCGCCGAGGTGCTCGACTGGTCGGGCGCGGACGTGTGGCGCGAGTTCTACGTCAACGACTTTGGCAACCAGATCGAAAAGTTCGCCAAGAGCATCGAGGCGCGCTACATCCAGCTCATCAAGGGCGAGGATGCGATCGAGTTCCCCGAGGACGGCTACCACGGCGACGACATCCGCGAGCTCGCCAAGGCCTTCTACGATATCCACGGCGACAGCTATCTGGAAAAGTCCGTCGAGGAGCGCCACGCCGATATGGCGCGCTTCGGTCTGGACCGCAATATCCCGAAGATGAAGAGCGACCTCGAGCGCTACGGCATCAAGTTCGACGAGTGGTTCTTCGAGTCCTCGCTGCACAACAGCGGCTATGTCAAAGACACCGTCGAGGAGCTTCATAAGCTCGGCTGGACGTATGAAAAGGAAGGCGCGCTCTGGCTCAAGACCGCCGACATCATGCGCGAGCAGTACCGCAAGCAGGGCAAGAAGGACGAGGACATCGACAAGCTCGACTTAAAGGACGACGTTCTGCGCCGCGCCAACGGCTTCTACACCTACTTTGCCGGCGACATTGCCTATCACCGCAACAAGTTCGCCGTGCGTCACTTCGACAAGGTCATTAACATCTGGGGCGCTGACCACCACGGTCACGTGGCCCGCATGAAGGGCGCGATGGACGCGCTGGGCCTCGACGGCACGAACCGTCTCGACATCGTGCTGATGCAGCTCGTTAAGCTGGTGCGCGACGGCGAGGTCGTGCGTATGTCCAAGCGCACGGGTAAGACCATTTCGCTCTCCGACCTGCTCGATGAAATTCCTGTCGACGCCTGCCGCTACTTCTTCAATGCCAAGCCCGACACGCAGATGGAATTCGACCTCGGCCTCGCCGTGCGCGAGGACAGCGAGAACCCCATCTACTACATCCAGTACGCGCACGCGCGAATTTGCAGCCTGCTCAAAGCGCTGGAGGAAGAGGGCCACAGCGTCAAGTCCGGCGCGGTCGACCTGTCCATCCTTTCGAGCGATGCTGAGCACGCGCTCATCAAGGAACTCTCCTCCTTTGCCGAGGAAATTCGCATGGCAGCGCGCGACTACGACCCGAGCTACATCAACCGCTATCTCATGCGCCTTGCCGCGGCGTTCCACAAGTTCTACAACGCCTGCCGCATCAAGGGCGAGGACGAGGCCGTCATCGACGCGCGCCTCAAGCTCGCGAGCGCGACCCGTCAGGTGCTCGCCAACGGCCTCAAGGTCATCGGCTGCTCCGCACCGGAAAAGATGTAAAACAGTATACCGACAACAAAAAGGCGTCCGGCCACTGGCCGGACGCCTTTTTAGATTAGAAAAGCCTCGCAGAGTTTTTACACGCAAGGAGTATGCGGCATCCGTAGAGCAGCAAAGCTGCTAACGGCTGCCCAAGTGCCCGCAGGCACAAGAAAAATTTTAATCGTTTTTGCGGCGACAGAAGGTGAATTGCCGCGAAGCGGCAAGAGATGCCGCCCTGAGGCGTGTGCGTCGAAAAAAACACTTCTCGCGTAGCGTGTGTCACAGCCGCCCGAAAGGCGGCAAGGCACAAAGCGAAGTGCAGCTTTCTCAAAAAAGTGGCTCAGCCGCTTTTTTGAAGTATTACAGGACCTTTGCGAGGAACGATTGCAGTCTTTCGCTCTGCGGGTGGTCGAAGAGATCGGCGGGGGAGCCCTCTTCGATGATCGCGCCCTCGGACATGAAGACGACGCGGTCGGCGACCTCGCGGGCGAAGCCCATCTCGTGCGTGACGACGACCATCGTCATGCCGTCCTTGGCAAGGTCGCGCATGAGGTCGAGCACCTCGCCGACCATCTCGGGGTCGAGCGCGGAGGTCGGCTCGTCGAAGAGCATGACCTCGGGCGCCATGGCGAGCGCGCGCACGATGGCGATACGCTGCTTCTGGCCGCCGGAGAGCATCGCGGGATACTCGTTTGCCTTGTCGGCAAGGCCGATGCGCTCAAGCAGCGCCATGGCCTGCTCGTCGGCCTCCGCCTGAGATTTGAGGCCCAGTTTGACGGGCGCGAGGGTGATGTTCTTCTTGACCGTCATATGCGGGAAGAGGTTGAAGTGCTGGAACACCATGCCCATCTCGCGGCGGTGGAGGTCCAAGTTGACCTTTTTGCCGTTGAGGGCGACGTCCTTGAAGTAAATGGTGCCGGAGGTCGGCTGCTCGAGGAGGTTCAGGCAGCGCAGCAGCGTCGATTTGCCGCTGCCGGAGGGGCCGATGATGGCCACGACCTCGCCCTTTTTCACGCTTAAATTGCAGTGGGAGAGCGCGTGGACGCTGCCGCCGTTGTACTCCTTGCAGACGTCCGTCACGCGGATGAGAGAATTAGTGCTTGTCGCCACGACGCATCCTCCTTTCGAGCGCTTCGATTGCCTTGCCGGCGGGGTAGGTGATGCAGAAATACATCAGCGCCGCCAGCACGTAAGGCGCGAGGGAAATGTAGGTAGAGGTCGCCACGGTCTTCGCGGCAAACATCAGCTCGACCATGCCGAGCGTGGAGCAGATGGACGATTCCTTGACCATGGTGACGACCTCGTTGCCGAGCGCGGGCAGGACATTCTTGATGGCCTGCGGCAGCACGACGAGCTTCATCGCCTGCGTGGCGGAAAGGCCCAGCGAGCGCGCGGCCTCAGTCTGGCCCGCGTCGACGGCAAGGATGCCCGCGCGGAAGATCTCGGCAACGTAGGCCGAGCTGTTGAGCGCGAGGGCCACAACGCCGGGGATGAAGCGGGAAATGTCGATAAAGCCGAAGATGTACAGGCGCGGGATGGAGATCGCGCCAAAAAAGCCGAAGTAAATGATCGAGAGCTGCACGAGCAGCGGCGTAGAGCGGAAGATCGCGATGTACGCGCCGGAAATGCCGCGCACAAACTTATTCTTGCTCAGGCGCATGAACGCGAGCAGCAGCGCCGGAATGACCGCCAGCAAGACCGAGATGACGGCCAGCAGCAGCGTGTAGCCGAGCGCCTGCAAAAAGTAGACGCCGTATTTCGGCAAAAAGGAAAAGTTAAAGAACGACGCCGGCGACATGCCGACAAAGAGGTTGCTCCACCGCGTGGCAAGATCCATGGGAGAGATCTCCTTTCAGATGTGTGATTTAGTTGGGATAAGCCTCGCAGAGTTTCGCGCTGCCAGCGCGAAAAAATCTTGCTCGTTTTTTGCCACGACATGCGCGTGGCAAAAAACACTTTGCGCGGAGCGAGTGTCAAAGCACCCGCTTGCGGGGGCGAGGCACAGAGTGGAGTGAGGATTTAATGAAAAGAGGCTCGCCTCTTTTCATTAAGAGACGCCAATGAGCAAAGCCATTTGGGGCTTTGCTCATTGGCTATGAGAGATAGTGAGAAGAGAGCGTAGTTAAAGGGGAGAACTTAGGCCGCAGGAGCGTCCGCGGTGACCTCGACGGCCTTGCCGCTCAGCTCATCGGCAGCGGCGATGAACTCTTCCATCTTGTTCTCGGAAGTCATCTTGGCGATGGCCTCGTTGATGCCGGGCAGCAGGCCCTTGGGGTCGCCCTTGGCAACAGCGATGCAGTAGGGCTGAGCTTCACCGAGCTCGGAGGAAGCGGCAGCGATGGCCAGATCGGGGTTGGACTCGGCGTACTGCTCGGCGACAGCGCCGTCGACGACGATCGCGTCGACCTTGCCGTAGACAAGCTCGTTGACGAGGTCAGTCACAAGGGAGAGGGAGACGAGGTTCGCGCCTTCCATCTGGTCGGTGACGATGGCTTCCTTGGTGGTGGCGGTCTGTGCGCCAACGCTCTTGCCGGCGAAGTCGGCGAGGGTGTTGTACTGATCGGCGGCGTCAGCCTTGACAAGGATCATGGCCGGCAGGTCGGTGTAGTAGGGATCGGAGAAGTCAGCGGACTGGAGACGCTCGGGCGTGACCTCGATGGCTGCCATGACGATATCAAAATCGCCCTTGGCAAGGGAGGTGAGCAGGTAGTCGAAGCTCATGTTCTCGACCTGAAGCTCCATGCCCAGCTCATCGGCGATGTACTGGCCGGCGGAAATGTCGATGCCGGCGTACTGCATCGTGCCGCTGTCATCGGCATACATGAATTCGTACGGGGCGTAGTCAGCGGAGGTGCCGAGCACCAGCGTGCCGCCGGTCTGCTCGGTGTTGTTGTCGGTGTTGGCATCATCGGCGTTGTTGCTGTCGTCGGTCTTATTGCCGCAGGCGACCAGCGAAAGGCTCATCATCAGAGCCAGCATCAGTGCAGTAAACTTTTTCATGGTTGATAGCTCCTTTTTCAATTTCTTTCCATCTTGTATAATGTTTGATCGTTGAACGAATTTTCATACGCTTCAGAAACGATAGCGTTAGTATAAATGTTTACTTATTCATTGTCAACGATTAAAAACTCAAAAAATGTCGGAACTTTCGACGCCTTTCTATGCAAGGTGCACAAATATGCATGCGAAAAGCCAAAAATTCACAAAAATATGCAATTATGCGCGAATATATGCAAAAGAAAAGGGAAAAAGAGCCGTATAAAAGAAGCATCCGCAGAAGCGATCGGAGCTTCTGCGGATGAAGTTTCTTATCGGGTGACATCCGGCACGGCGCTGCGGGATTTTTTCGGCGTTCTGACGTAGGCAAAATAATAGCCGATCGCGCACAGCGGGATGGCTGCGGCGACATCCAGAATGGAGTGCTGCTTCATAAAGACGGTGGAAATGCTGATAAAAAATGCTGCAACGGCCGATGCAATGCGCCAGCCGCGCTTGGAGAAGATGGGCGCATACCAGAAAGCGAAAAATGCCGCCATCGAGCCGATGACATGCAGCGACGGGCAGACGTTCGTGTTCGTGTCGAACACGTAGAACCCCGCGATGAAGCGCGTGAGGGCATTGTCGCGCGGGAAGACCTCAGGCCGGAGCATCTGACAGGTGGGAAAGAGGAAATAGATAATGAGCGTCACCGAGTAGGTGATCATCACGAAGCGCATCATGCGGCGAAAGCCCGGCACGTCGAAAAAGAACGTGTAGGCCACCGCGCCGATGAGGTACACGAACCAGAACATGTAGGGAATGAGGAACCATTCATTAAAAGGAATGAGGTCGTCGAGCGCGCAGTGCATGTTGATGTAGTGCGCCACGGGGTAGAAGCGCTCGACATACGAAAAGCCGAGGCCGAAAAGCGGCCAGTAGAGCAGCAGCCACACGTGGGAAAACTCCGGCGTGTTTAGCTTACTGAAGCGGAACTGGCGGTAGTCAACACTGGGTTTGATCATGCGAGGTCTTCCTCCTTCTCCTCCTCCTCGGCTTCACTCATCTCGGAGAGGATGTTGGCCGCGGCGTTGTGCGGCACGGCGGCGTCGAGCGCGTCGCCCATCTTTTCAAGCGCGTCCTTGTCGCTGAGCAGGCGAAGGCTCGTGCGCGCGATCTCCTTGGGCGTCTGCCCTGTGACCGCGCCGCCCGTGCGCAGGAAGAAATCCTTGTTATACTCCTCGCAGCCCGCGACCGCGTCGATGAAGACCATCGGCAGGCGCATCGAGGCCGCCTCGGTCACGCTGATGCCGCCGGGCTTTGTGAGGTAGAGGTCAGCGGAGTCCATCAAAAGCGCCATGTCCTTCACATACGAACGGACGTGGACGTTTTTCACATCATAGAAGCGGCGCTGGAGCCGGCGGTAGAGCTGCTTGTTTGTGCCGCAGACGATGGTAAGATCCTGATCGTCCGGCAGGTCGCGCCCGATGCGGCGCGCGATGCTCATGATGGGGCCGCAGCCCATGCTGCCGCACATCATTACGAGGTGCTTGTGGTCAGCGGGAATGCCAAACGCGCGCTTGGCGTCCTCCTTGCGCACGCTGGAGCGGAACATCTGGCGCACGGGGATGCCGCAGGCGCGCAGGCGTTCGCTCGTCACGCCGCCGCCGAGAAAATCGCCCGAAAGGGACGAGGCGGGGATAAAGTAGCGGTCGAGCGAGCTGTCCTTCACGCTGGGCGAACAGGTGTAGTCCGTGGCGATGAAGCAGGTCTTGAGGTTCGGCAGGTGCGTCTTCACGACCTCGCTGACCATCAGCGCCGCGAACGTGTGGGTGCAGATGACCGTGTCGTACCCGCTGCCAGCGATGAAGCCGCAGAGCTTTTCCGCGCCCTGCGTCAGATAGCGGTAGAGCGCGGAACCCTCGTGAAACTGGGCGGGATGATCCTCCGCCGCGCGGTAGCCCACGCGGAAAAGACCCGGCGCGTGGCGGTAGATGCGCACGTGCCAGTTGGAGATAAAGCGCGAGACCTCGGGCGAGATGAAGCGCAGCGCGTCCTCGGTGTCGCAGGGAATGTTTTGGTTGCGGCACTCCTCCTCGAGCGCCGCGGCGCAGGAGTTGTGCCCCTCGCCGGTGTTGCAGCTTAAAATCAAGACTTTCATGAAAAGCTCCGATCCTTTACTGTTGTTCTTTTTGGTTGCGTCTGCTCCGGCGCTGCTGCGCGGCGAGAAGCTTTTGCAGCCGCGGCCGGTTGTAGCGCTGAATGATGAGAAACGGCAGGTTGCCGAATAAGATATAGATGGCGGTGACGACCGCGCCGCCCGTTCCGGGCCAGAGGCGCAGTGCGTAAAAGCCGAGCAGGATGAGCACAAAGTGCGTGAACTCAGCGACGCAGGTCTCTTCGATCATGCGCGGGAGCTGCGCGCGAAAGTCCGTGCCCAGCTTTTTGGCGGGGATGAGCTTGGGGACGATCTTGCTCATGTCGGGCACCTTGTCCTGCCACTCGTGCACGCGCAGAAAGCGGAAGAGCTTTGCTTCCCAGCTCGCGCAGCGGTAGGGGAATTTGTCGCCGTGGAACCAGGATTTTGGCAGCAGCCGCCCGATGAAAAACGACACGACGGCTAAAATTCCGTAATAAACGCAGCAGCGCAGAAAGCCCATCGTCACCTCTCCTTATCCCGTGATAAAAGCCCGACGCAGGGGTACTGCGCCGGGGAAAAGCCGCCTCTGCGGCTGTTAAGATTTAATATAGCATAGAGTTTCGAACAAATGATGAAGAGAATCTCAATTTTTGTTGAAAAATGGTGGTCACTTCTCTACCGGCAGGCGCACGGCGAAGCGGCAGCCGCCGTTCACCGGGTCTTCGACCCAGACCTCGCCGCCGTGGATGGCGACGATCTTGCGCACAAGCGCAAGGCCGAGGCCGTTGCCCTCGGATTCGTGCGAGCTGTCCCCCTGATAGAATTTGTTAAAAATGCGGGACTTATCCTCGCCGGGGATGCTTTTGCCCTCGTTGTCGATGGTGAAGAGCACACTGCCGTCTTCCTCGATGAGTCGCATGCGGATCAGGCCGCCGCGCGGGCCGAACTTGACGGCGTTGTCGATGAGGTTCGTCCACACGTGCTGGAGTAGTCCTTCGTAGCCCGTGAAGTCGACGGAGTCGAGGTCGACGTCGAAGTCGACGTCCTTTTCCGTCCACTTGCGCTCAAGGGCCAGAATGCACTGCCTTACCTGCTCGTCGAGGCGGAAGCGCGAGCGCTGGGGGTGGATGGACTGGCTGTCGAGCTTAGAAAGCAGCAGAATGTTGCCCGCGAGGGCGGAAAGCCTGCGCGTATTGAAGAGAATCTTGTCGATGTACTCCGCCTGCTCCTCGGGGGATTGCTGGTGCTCCTGCAAAAGCGAGGCGTAGCCCTCGATCGCGCTGATGGGCGTTTTGAACTCGTGCGAGACGTTCGAGATGAAGTCGGTTTGCAAGGTCTCGGTCGCGTTCAACTCGCTGACCATGAGGTTGAAGCTGTCAAAGCTGTCGCGGATATCGCGAAAGACGCTCTTCGTCTCCACATGCACGCGGAAGTTGCCGCCCGCGACCTCCTTCATCGCGCGCGACAGGCGCGAGATGGGCGCGAAGAACGCGATGGAAAAGCCTGCCGCCGTCGCGCTGCCGAGCAGCAGCGTGAAGATGAGCAGCCACACGAACATCGGCACGTTGACGCCGAGGTGCTCGAGCCCCCAGGCCGCGAGCGCGGCGAGCAGCGCCACGCCGATAAAGCCCGCCATGCAGATGAAGAAAAACTGCACGCGGATATCGAAGAATTTGTTGCGCCGCTTTTTCATGTGCGCACCACCTTATATCCCACGCCGCGCATCGTGACGATCTTGAAGTCGGGATTGTCGCGGAAGCGCTCGCGCAGGCGCGCGATGTGGACATCGACGGTGTGGGTGTCGGTGCTGGAATCATAGCCCCAGATGTCGTCCATGAGCTGCTGGCGCGTGAAGATGCGGCCGGGGAACGACGCCATCTTGTAGAGCAGCATGAATTCCTTCTGCGGCAGCACCATGCTCTCGCCGTCGACGGTGACGCTGAGCGAGTCGCACTCCATCACCGTGCCGCCGATGACCTGACGGCGCTCGCTCGCCATCTGGGCGCGGCGCAGCAGCGCGCTCACGCGCAGTACCATTTCCCCGATGTTGATGGGCTTGACCATATAGTCGTCGCTGCCGGAGAGGAATCCGAGGCGCATGTCGTCAAAGGCGTCCTTGGCGGTGATCATCATAATGGGGATGGACGAACCGCTCTCGCGGATCGAGCGCACAAGCTCGTAGCCGTCCATCTTCGGCATCATGATGTCGGAGATGATGAGATCGTAATAGCTCTGCTCGAGCGCGGCAAGCGCCTCTTCGCCGTTGGAGACGCCGAGGACAGTGTAACCGTTTTTGGTGAGCACGTGGGCGAAGAGCTGGCGCAGCTCGCGGTCATCCTCCGCAATGAGAATTTTGAACAATCCGATCCCTCCGATCCTGTGTCATGTTCTGTCAGTATACCATATCTTTGGCAAATGTGCAGCAGGTTGCGCGGAAATTTTGCGCGGCGGCAAAACTGCACAAAAAAAGAGCCATCCTTTCGGATGACTCTTTGCATTTGAGGGAGATTTAACCGCCGAGGTAGGCCTTGCGGACGGCGTCGCTCGCCATAAGTTCCTTACCGGTGCCGGAGAGCGTGATGCGGCCCGTTTCAAGCACGTACGCGCGGTCGGCGACAGAGAGCGCGGCCTGCGCGTTCTGCTCGACGAGCAGGATCGTCGTGCCCGCAGTGTGCAGCTCGCGGATGATGTCAAAGATCTGCTCAACGAGGATCGGAGCGAGGCCCATAGACGGCTCGTCGAGCATCAGAAGCTTCGGCTTCGACATGAGCGCTCTGCCCATGGCGAGCATCTGCTGCTCACCGCCGGAGAGCGTACCGGCGATCTGCTTGCGGCGCTCTTTGAGGCGCGGGAAGCGCTCGTAGACGTCCGCAATGCCCGCTTCAATGGTGGAGTTCGGCTGGGTGTAAGCGCCCATTTCGAGGTTATCCTCGACCGTCATCTGCAAAAAGACGTGGCGGCCTTCCGGGACCTGCGCAAGACCGTGCTCGACGATCTTGTGCGCGGGGACGCCCTTTAAGTCCTTGCCCTCGAAAACGACGCTGCCGTGCTTGGGGTGCAAAAGGCCGGAGACCGTGTTCAGAACGGTCGACTTACCCGCGCCGTTCGCACCGATCAGCGTGACGACCTCACCCTCGTTGACCTCGAAGGAAACGCCCTTGACGGCGTGGATGCTGCCGTAGTAAACGTGAAGATCGTTCACCTGTAAGATCTGTCCCATCGTTAGGCCTCCTTCTGCTTGCCGAGGTAGGCTTCAATGACCTCGGGATTGTTCTGAATGTCTTCGGGTGTGCCCTTGGCGATGACATGGCCGAAGTTCAAAACGGCAATGCCCTCGCAGATGTTCATGACGAGGTTCATATCGTGCTCGATGAGCAGCACCGCGATCTTGAACGTATCGCGGATGGAGCGGATGTTTTCCATCAGCTCAGCCGTCTCGCTCGGGTTCATGCCGGCGGCGGGCTCGTCAAGAAGCAGCAGACTCGGGTTCGTGGCCAGCGCACGGAGAATTTCCAGTCTGCGCTGCGCGCCGTAAGGCAGGGAGTTCGCCTTGGCGTTTGCAAGGTCTTCCATGTGGAAGATGGACAGAAGCTCCATCGCGCGCTCATGCATGACGCGCTCTTCCTTCCAGAAGCGGGGCAGGCGGAAAATGCCCTCGGGCATCGTGTAGTGCATCTGCGTGTCCATCGCGACGGTGATGTTTTCTTCCACGCTCAGCTCGCCGAAAAGGCGGATATTCTGGAATGTGCGCGCGATACCCGCGCGGTTGACCTGCGCGGTGTTGAGGTCATGGATGTCTTTGCCGTTTAAGAGAATCGTGCCGTGGGTGGGCTGATAGACCTTGGTGAGCAGGTTGAAGACCGTCGTCTTACCGGCACCGTTCGGGCCGATGAGGCCGGTGATCTCGGTGCGACCGATGGTCACATTGAAGTTGTCGACCGCTTTCAGACCGCCGAACGTGATGCCGAGGTCGATGCACTCGAGCACGGGGGACTTGTCCGCGTCGCGCTCGGTGAGCAGCGCCGGTTCACGGGAGACGGGAACGAGCTTGGCTTTTTCTTTCTGTGTCATGGTCAATCCTCCTTTTCAGCACTGGCGCGGCGGTGGGGCAAGAGCCTGCCGAAGAACGCCTTGGCCTGTGGGTTATTGGTCGCGAGCATGACGAAGATCAGCACGATCGCATAGATGAGCATACGGTAGTCGTGGAGCGGGCGCAGTGCCTCAGGCAGGATGGTGAGCGCGGCGGCGGCGACGAGCGAGCCCCAGATGTTGCCAAGGCCGCCGAGCACCACGAACACCAGCACGAGGATGGAGAGGTTGAAGTTGAACTTCGTCGCCTGAAGGGAAGAGTAGTTCAGGCCGTAGAGCGCGCCTGCCGCGCCCGCAAGGGCGGCGGAGGTGACGAACGCCATGAGCTTGTACTTCGTCAGGTTCAGGCCGATGGCCTGCGCGGCGATGCGGTTATCACGGATGGCCATGATCGCGCGGCCCGCGCGCGAACGAGTCAGGTTCAGCACGACGATGAGCGTGATCATCACGAGGATGAAGCCCGCGGTGAACGTTGCGATCGTGGCGGTGCCGGTCGCACCCTGCGCGCCCTTGATGATAGCGGTGCCCGAGGCACTCAGGCCGAGGTCGTCGACCGTCTTGTTGCCGGCGGGGTTGAAGATGAAGTGCAGGCCGTTTTCATCGTAGCCGATGATGAGGCAGTTGATGAGCTCTTTGATGATCTCGCCGAAGGCCAGCGTGACGATGGCGAGGTAGTCGCCCTGTAAGCGGAGCACCGGCGTGCCGATGAGAAGGCCGACGAGCGCGGCGAGAAGCGCGCCGATGAACATCGAGAGCGCGAGGCGCACGGGGCCATTCGGAATGAGTCCCGCAAGGCTCTGCGAGACGACGATACCGGAGAACGCGCCTACGCTCATAAAGCCCGCGTGGCCGAGGCTCAGCTCACCGAGGATACCGACCGTCAGGTTCAGCGACACGGCCATGGACATGTAGCAGCAGATGGGGACGAGCAGACCGATGACCGAGCGCTTGAGAGAGCCGTTGCTTTGCAGCACCGTCACGATGACGAAGGCGGCGATCACGCCGAAATAGGTCGCAAAGTCGACCCTGGTGGTTTTCTTGAGAGAGTTGAATTTGTTCATTTTCTGTGTCATTCCGGCCACCTCACACTTTCTCCGTCACGGACTTGCCGAGAAGTCCGGCAGGCTTGACGAGCAGCACGACGATCAGCACGGCGAACACGATGGAGTTGGCAAGGTTCGTCGAGATATACGCCTGGGCCATGGCCTCGATGATGCCGAGCAGGAGCCCGCCGAGGAATGCGCCGGGGATGGAGCCGATGCCGCCGAACACCGCCGCGGTGAAGGCCTTGATGCCGGGCATGGAGCCAGTCGTCGGCATGAGCGACGTATTGAACGAGCAGAGCAGCACGCCGGCGATGGCGGCGAGCGCCGAGCCGATGGCGAACGTTGCAGAAATGGTGGCGTTGACGTTGATGCCCATGAGCTGGGCCGCCGCCTTATCCTCCGAGCAGGCACGCATGGCCTTGCCCATCTTGCTCTTGTTGACGAACGTGGTGAGGCCGATCATGATGACGACGCAGGCCGCGATCGTGAGAAGCGACACATAGGAAACGGTCAGCTTGCCGCCGAAGATCTTCACAGCGCCCGTGACCACGGGGGGATAGGAGCGCGCGGCGGCCTTCCAGATGAGCAGCGCGGAGTTCTGGAGGAAATAGCTCACGCCGATGGCGGTGATGAGCACCGCAAGGCTCGGCGCGGAGCGCAGGGGCTTGTAGGCAAGGCGCTCGATGACGATGCCGAGGACGGTGCACACGACAACGGCCATCAGCACCGCGACGATGCTGGGAAGGCCCAGATAGAACATCGCGCAGAACGATACGTAACCGCCGATCATGATGACGTCGCCGTGGGCAAAGTTCAGCATCTTGGCAATGCCGTAGACCATCGTATAGCCGAGGGCGATGATGGCGTACACGCTGCCGAGGCTGATGCCGCTGATGAGATAGGATAAGAATTCCATAGGATGGCACCTCTTTTTTCTCGTTGGAGTTGTGGGGAAACGTCTGTGGCAGAAACAAGGGCAGAGAGGAAGAACGCTGCCTTCGTTTCCGCCATAGAAGCAGGGCGCAGGCCGCCGGGAGTTTTTTCCTCCCGGCGACCCTTCGCTCCGTGAGAGAGACGATAAACGGTCTATTTGGTATCTTTGCGGGGATCAGCCCTCGACGTACTGGCCGTCCTTGACGACGTAGGCGGTCGGGGCCTTGGAGACCTGACCCTCGGCGTTCCAGGACATGTCGGTACCGGTGAGGCCGGTGAACTTGAGGGAGGTGATGGCGGAAACGAGCGCGTCGCAGATCTCTTCGTTGCTCATATCGGCGGTGCAGCCGGCCTGTTCGAGCGCGGCCTTGACGATGTACACACCGTCGTAGGCGTCGGCGGCGAACTGGTTAGGCGTGGTGCCGTAAGCGGCAGTGTAAGCGTCGACGAAGCTCTTGCTGGATTCAACGGTGGCGCAGAACGGGGTCATCAGCACGAGGCCCTCGGCGAGAGTGGTGTCAAAGCCGGGCATATCGAGGATGCCGTCCATGCCGTCCACACCGAAGAAGGTGGGGGCATAGCCCATGGCCTTGGCCTGCGCGAAGATCACGGAAGCGGGCTGATAGTAGATGGGAAGGAAGACGAGGTCGGCGCCGGCAGTCTGCGCAGCGGCGAGCTGAACGGAGAAGTTGGAGGAGGTATCGAGTGTAAAGGTGCCCTGATAGACGATGGAGAGGCCCTTGTCGCCCGCTTCCTTCACGAAAGCATCGCGGATGCCCTGAGAGTAAGCGTCGTCGTTGCGGTAGATGACGGCGATCTTGGCATCGGCGAAGTTCTCAGCCATGTAGTCGGCAGCGCCAACGCCCTGGTTGGGGTCGGTGAAGCAGACCTGGAAGACATTGTCCTTGCCCGCGGTCACGTCAGTGGAGGAAGCGGACGGGGTCAGCATAAAGGTGCGGTCATTGTAGCAGGCATCGGCAACGGCGATGGAAGCGCCGGTGGTCGTGGGGCCGACGAGAACCTGCATGCCGTTGTCCATCATGTTGTTGTAGGCGTTGACGGCCTTTTCACCGTCGGCCTCATCGTCCTGAGAGAGGAACTCAAACTTGATGGTGCTGTCGCTCGCGTTGATTTCATTGACGGCGAGCTCCACGCCCTGCTTGACGGCCATACCGTAGATCGCGTTGTCGCCGGTCAGCGGGCCGGAGGTGCCGACCGTAAAGGTCTGGACACCGTCGGATGCGCCGCCAGCATTGTCGTCGGTGTTGGTGTCATCGCTCTTGGAGCCGCAGGCGGCCATCGAGAGCGTCATGGCCGCAGCCATGAGCATGCACATAAACTTCTTTTTCATCGTTTCAAATCTCCTTTGATTAAATAATGAACAGATTTATCATACAAAAAAGCGGATCCGCCATTCCCGGCGGAACCGCTTTGCTGTATCGCGTTTTTTACTCGCTCAGCAATCGCGTTTCATCCCGGGAACGCCCATCAGGACGACCAGAAGTACCAGTACCAGCAGAGAAATGCCGATAATGCTAATCAGGCGGGAAATAATAATGGACGCCATAATAATGGCGCCCAGAGCGATGCAGTTGAAGCGGGAGGACTGAGAGGTGCAGGAGGAAGCGGCCTCTGCGCACATGGCAGAAGCGGCGGCGTTATTCTGATTTGCATAAGCAAAACGGAACATAACATTAAATCCTTTCATGTATCCCTCATGTTTGATGGGCTTATTTTAGCCTCTAAAACGCCAGAAGTCAATACTGCATATTATCCAAAGAAAAAAGAGGGGAAATGGGGATAAGTATCCCATATTGACAATTTGGACAACTTTCGCGCCTCGGGCGCGGGAGGAAAGCAGCCCGCGAGGGCTGTTTCTTTTTGCGCCCGTAGGGCGCAGGGGGTGCAGCGCGGCAGCGCTGCTTCTGGCCCCACACCGTGCGGGGACGCGGCAAAGGGGGATATTCTCTTTCTCAGAAAGAGAATATCCCCCTTACACCCCCAAGAGAAAGGACGAGGGGAGAGCCCCTCGCCCCCCGACATTGCAGGTCTGGGGCTTGAAGAGCTGCGCAGCCTGCGGAATCAGGTGCGGTGTACATGGCTTCGCCATGAATCTTCTGCAAATCGTCACGTCTTGCAACCGCGCCTTACTATCGTGAGGCGCGAGTGACGTTACCTCGGCGGCAGACTGCTTGCGAAATAGCGGCATTGCTGCGCTCGCCGCATTGTGGAGACTGGCGGTAGACGGGAATTAGTCTGCACCTCTACAAGATGGGCAGAGCGGCACCCGCAAGGGGTGTGCCGCATCCGTAAGGCAGCAGAGCCGCCAACGGCTGCGCAACAGCGGATAGTAGTAGCAGAGGCAAATCGTCTTGCAATGCTAACGCGGCTTCGCCGCGCACGAGGCACTTTCACTTCGGAGACATCAGAGTTGTTCAAGCCTGAGACTGCCAATCCAAGGCCTTTCTCTGGGGGTTCCAAAGGGGGGATTCTCTTTTGCGAAAGAGAATCCCCCCTTTGATCCGTGCAGCGCTGCACGCGCTGCTATCCCCTTCGCACCTGTGCGAAACCGATAGCTTCCTTTATATATAATAAAAGGTAACTATCCTGTTTTAGCACTTGCTGCCGACGAGTGCTAAAAATTAAGAGTTTAGTAACAAATATCAGGAATTTCCTGCTATACTTAAACTCAAATACAATTCAGAGAGGGATGCTTTTATGGCTAAAAAACAGTTTGAAGCAGAATCGAAGCGTTTGCTCGATCTGATGATCAACTCGATTTACACGCACAAGGAGATCTTCCTGCGCGAGATCATTTCCAACGCCAGCGACGCTATCGACAAGCTCTGTTACGTCGCGCTGACGGACGACAAGGTCGGCATGAACCGCAGCGATTTTGCCATCACGGTGTCGGTCGACAAGGAGAACCGCACGCTGACGGTCTCGGATAACGGCATCGGCATGAGCCGCGAAGAGCTTGAAAACAACCTCGGTGTCATCGCGTCGTCGGGTTCCTACAAGTTCCGCCAGGAGACCGAGGAAAAGGACAAGAAGGACGCCGATATCGATATCATCGGCCAGTTCGGCGTGGGCTTCTACTCCGCGTTCATGGTCGCCGACAGCATCACCGTCCGCACGAAGAAGTACGGTTCGGAGCAGGCCTATGAGTGGCAGTCCTCCGGCGCGGACGGCTACACGATCACCGAATGCGACAAGGAGGCCGTCGGCACCGACGTCATCATGCACATCAAGCCCGACACGGACGAGGAGAAGTACAGCGAGTACTTGGAATCCTACCGCCTGCACGCGCTCGTGAAGAAGTACTCCGACTACATCCGCTACCCCATCCGCATGCTGCTGCCCGAGCAGAAGGTCAAAGAGGGCAGCGACCCGGAGAAGCCCGAGTACGAGACCGTCGAGGAGATGAAGACCGTCAACTCCATGGTGCCGCTCTGGCAGCGCAAGAAGAGCGACGTCACGGAAGAGGAGTACAACAAGTTCTACTCCGAGCTGACGCATGAATTCGACAAGCCCCAGCGCACGATCACCGTCTCGGCCGAGGGCAGCGTGACCTATAAGGCACTGCTGTTCGTGCCGTCTTCGCGCCCGTTCAACTTCTACACGGAAGGCTATGAAAAGGGATTGCAGCTCTACTCTGCGGGCGTTCTCATCATGGACAAGTGCGACTCGCTGCTGCCCGACTATCTGCGCTTTGTGCGCGGCGTGGTCGACTCGCCGGACCTGAGCCTGAACATCTCCCGCGAGCTGCTGCAGCACGACCGCCAGCTCAAGGTCATCGGCCAGAACCTCGAAAAGAAGGTCCGCGCCGACCTTGAAAAGTTCCTCAAGGATGACCGCGAGGGCTACGAGAAATTCTACGAAAACTTCGGCCGACAGATCGGTTACGGTATCGTGAGCGACGGCGGCGAGAGCCGCAAGGATTCGCTCAAGGACCTGATGATGTTCTATTCCTCCACGCAGAAGAAGCTCACGACGCTCAAGGAGTACGTCGAGCGCATGAAGGAAGGCCAGAAGTGCATCTACTACGCCGCGGGCGAGAGCATCGCCGCCGTGGACAAGCTGCCGCAGACCGAGCTTTTGAAGGACAAGGACTACGAGGTTCTGTACCTGACCGGCGAGACGGACGAGTTCGTTTTGCAGGCGCTGATGAACTACGACGAAAAGCCGTTCCGCTCCATCGTGGACGGCGACCTCGAGCTCGGTGACGAGGAAGAGCACAAGGACGACAGCGAGAGCGCGGAGCTCATGCAGTTCGTCAAGGAGACGCTCGGCGACAAGATCAAGGAGGCCAAGGTCTCGCACCGCTTGAAGACCCATCCCGTCTGCCTGACGGCGGGCGAGGGCTTCAGCTTCGAGATGGAGAAGTACTTCAAGAACTTCCAGATGCCCGAGCCCATCAAGGCCGAGCGCATCCTCGAGCTGAATGTCGATCATCCGGCGGTCAAGGCGATGGCCGCCGCGCTGGCAACGGACCGCGACAAGGCGGCGCTGTATGCCAAGATCCTCTACGATCAGGCAAACCTCATCGCGGGCCTGCCGCTCGAAGATCCCAGCGCGTACACCGACATGGTCGCGCAGCTGATGCAGTAAGTCAATATTGCTCCAAAAAGGGCGCGGAGAATTCTCCGCGCCCTTTTTCACGTTTTTCATTCCTGCCGCCTATACTGGCATACAGGCGCTTTTCCGCCTGACAAACCGTAAAGGCGATGAACGGATATGCTTCGACCACTGATGCTGGCTCTGCTCGGCACGTCTTTCACGTTTCTGATGACGGCGCTGGGCGCCGCGACGGTGTTCTTTTTTGCCCGCAAGGTGTGCGAGCGCGCGCAGGGCGCGCTGCTGGGCTTTGCCGCGGGCGTGATGATGGCGGCGAGCGTGTGGAGCCTCATTCTGCCCGCCATCGAACAGACGGAGGCAGAGGGCCGCCTGCCGCCGTTTCTGCCCGCCGCGGCGGGCATCGTGCTCGGCGCGCTGACGCTCTTCCTGCTCGACGAGCTCGTGCGGCGGCGCGGTGGGGGAGAGGTGCACAGCGATTTTTTGCTCCTCTCGGCCATCACGCTGCACAACATCCCCGAGGGCATGGCCGTCGGCCTCGCGTTCGCGCTCGCGGCGGACGGGGAGAGCCTTGCCGGCGCGTTCGCGCTGGCGCTTGGCATCGGCGTGCAGAACTTTCCCGAGGGCGCGGCGGTGGCGCTGCCGGTGTACCAATCGGGCAAGTCGAAACGGCGCGCCTTCTGGACCGGCGTGCTCTCCGGCGCGGTGGAGCCGCTGTTCGGCGCGCTCGTCGTGCTCGCGGCGGCGGGAATCCACGCGCTGATGCCGTGGCTTCTGAGCTTTGCAGCAGGGGCGATGCTCTACGTCGTGGCGGAGGAGCTTCTTCCGCGCGCGGGCGGACGGCGGGGGACGTGCGGCTTCCTCGTAGGCTTCCTTCTGATGATGATACTCGACGTCGCGCTGGGGTAAGCGCGAAAAATCCGGCATAGAATGGTGCGAGGTGATCGACCATGCACATTCATGTTGTAAAGCGCGGCGACACGCTTTCTTCCATCGCCGCGATGCACGACGCCCTGCCCGCGTTCGTCGCGGCGGACAACGGCCTTGCGCTGAGTACGCCGCTTGTGATCGGTCAGGCGCTCGTCGTGCGGACACCGAAGACACTGCACACCGTGCGCGTGGGGGAGACGCTTTCGTCCATCGCGCGGGACTATGATTTGAGCGTCAGGACGCTCCTGCGGCGGAACTTTTTCCTCCACGGACGCGAGCGTCTGCGCGAGGGCGACGTGCTTGCCATCGACTACGCAGACGAAGCGCCGCTCGGTACGCTCGGCGTGAACGCCTACGCCTACCCCTACATCGGCGGCGAGCTGCTCGACTCGGTCCTGCCGTACCTGACGTATCTGACGCCGTTCACCTACGGCATCACGCCCGCGGGAGCCCTTGCGCCGCTCGACGACGCGCGCCTGCTCGAACGAGCGGCGCGCTATGGCGCAAAATCGCTCATGCACCTCTCGACGCTGACGCCGGAGGGGAATTTTTCGAGCGAAAACGCCGCGGCGCTCCTGCAAAACGACCGCGCGCAGAGCGCGCTCCTTGCCGAGATTTTGCAGACGATGGCGAAAAAGGGATACTACGGCCTCGACGTCGACTTCGAGTACGTCCCGCCGGAGCTGCGTGAGGACTACGCCGCGTTCGTCTGCCGTCTGCGCGAGGCGCTGAACGCCGAGGGAAAGCCCGTTGTCGCCGCGCTCGCGCCGAAGACGAGCGCGCAGCAGCGCGGACTGCTCTACGAGGCGCACGACTACGCGCTGCTATCAAAAGCCGCGAACGCCGTGTTCCTGATGACCTACGAATGGGGCTATGTCTACGGCGAGCCGCAGGCCATCGCGCCGCTGCCGCAGGTGCGCGCGGTGCTCGATTACGCGCTCTCGGTCACGGCGGGGGAGAACATCTTCCTCGGCGCGCCGCTGTACGCTTACGACTGGCCGCTGCCCTACGAAAAAGGCCGCACGCGGGCCGAGACGTTCTCGTCGCAAGCGGCCGTCGCGCGGGCGCGGCTGGTGGGGGCGGAAATTGAGTTTGACGAAACCGCGCGCTCGCCCTGCTACCACTACTTCGACAAAATGCGGCGCGAACACGTCGTCTGGTTCGAGGACGCGCGCTCGCTGCGCGCGAAGATCGCCCTTGCGGCGGAAAAGGGCTTGCAGGGCATCGGCTTCTGGCAGGCGGGGCGGGAGCTCGCGCAGGCGTGGCCACTGCTCGACGCGCTGCTGACGCTCGAAACCCTCTAAAAAATGCAAAAAACCGCCCAACGGGCGGCAAAGATTGACAAAATGCGGCAAAAACCGTAAAATAAAGGTAGGCGCTGTTGTAAACGGCGGTTAGCCACTCCCTTGCGAAAGGGGGTGATGCGGATGGGAAGAGGAAATGCTTTGCGTTTTCTTCTGTGTCTCGTCATTGTCCTCGTGGTAATGACTTACATAGCCCCAAAAGCGTGTTAACCGCCCGGCGGCCACCGAGCGGTTAACATAGTATTGTTTTAACCAGCTTTGAGGGCTAACCGTCATGACAACAGCGCCCTTTTCTATCTCCATTATACCCCGCTTTCCCGCGTTGTCAAGGCGGAAAATTTTTCCTCCGCTGCACCGGTTCGTCCCAAAAACCGCTTTACAGCTTTATAGCTGTAAACGGTCCGCGCAAATGCGTGGGCTGCACAAAATGAGGAGGAAAAACATGTACAACAACACCTATGAACGACCCAGAACCCAGATCGAAAAATGCGAGCACTTGGCGCGGATGAAATTCGAAAACCCGATCGAAAAGGCGCAGCGCGAGCGCGACGAGCGCGTCTACCGCTTTTCGAGCATCGACGAGGCCATCGGCGTGCTGAGCGTCGTGCGCCGCGCGTGGTGAAAGGGGAGGACGCGATGGGAAAAAACAGCCAATTTCGGCCTGCCCAAGTGGGAAAAGTCGGACTTTATCAAGATGGATGACGTCAATGCGGCGTTCGGCAAGATAGACGAAACGCTTAAGGCCAACGCCGACGCGGTGGCGGCCAAGGCGGAGGCGGAGACCGTGACCGCCATTGCGCAGACGATTGCCAGCAGCAAGATTTGCCGCGCGAAGTTCGGCACATACACCGGCACCGGTCTATCGGGCCAAAATCACCCGAACAGCGTCGAATACGGCTTTTGCCCCGCGGTGCTGGTGCTGTTCCGCGCGGACGGCGGACAGAAAACGACGGTCATACGCGGCGTGACCGCCTGCTCGTCCGGCATCGGCTCCATGAACAATTACTATACATGGGGTGACAGCGGCGTGAACTGGGTATCGTAGACGTTAGACAGCGACTCTGGCGGATATATGGCATCCTCGCAGTTCAACAGCAGCGGGAAAGAATATTGCTATCTTGTCCTCGGTTATGACGCGGACTGGATAAAGCAAAAAACAGCCCCGAGCCTTTTGCTTGTGTGTGATAAAGAAGCAATAGAAGTGTAAAATTTTTTTGCCGTTCCCATCCGGCACTTAGCTACTGTGTCGGATAGGTCGGGCATTATTCGTCGGGAAGTTCTACCTTGCCGACAAAGCTGTAATAAATATCAATGTCCTGTCTGCGTGTGCCGTTCTCGTCATAGCTGCACTCATGGACAACGATTTTTTCAATAAACTCCCGCAGCAGGGTATGGGTCAATTCCTCAAAGCTGGTGTACTTGCGGACAACTTTCATAAACTTTTCCGCATTAACCGTGGCTTCCTGCGCCTTTGCCAGTTCCGCTTGCAGTTCGGCGGCACGGCTCTTGACCTGTTTCTGTTCGGCTTCATAGTCTGCGGAAAGTTCCGCAAAGCGTTCATCAGAAATACGCCCGGTCACACTGTCCTCATAAAGCCGCTTGAAGATAGCGGACAGCTCCGCAATCCGCTTTTCGGCTGCGTCCAGTTCCTTTCGCTTGGCAGCGTTGCGGCGTTTGCCGCCGTCCTCGTTCTGCTCGATCAGCAGCTTCATAAACTGCTTTTCATGCTTGGCTGCATAGCTTGTCACTTTCCGCAGATTGGCGGTCACACCCGCAGTCAAAAGGTCGGTGCGGATAAAATGTGCGGTGCAATCGTGGGTACGCTTCTTGTAGTTGCCGCAGATGTAGCAATCCTGTTTTCGGGTTTTGTTCTCGTATCTCTGCTGATAGAGGACGCTCCCACAATCGGCGCAGAACAGCAAGCCGGAGAACAGACCGACTTCATCATAGCGGTTTGGACGCTTGCGCTGCTTGCGTAATTCCTGCACACGCTCCCATGTGGCAAGGTCAATGATTGGCTCATGGGTATTCTCGAAAATGACCTGTTTTTCTTCGGGATTTTCCACGCTTGATTTGACCTTGTAGGACACTTTCTCGGTCTTGAAGTTTACCGTATGCCCCAGATATTCCTTGCGTTCAAGGATATGGACAATCGTGTTGGTCGCCCACTTGTAGGGATAATCGGGGTAGTAACGGCGTGTGCTGCCTGTCCTGCGGTATTCCAATGTACCCGGTGTTGGGATTTGCTGCTCGGTCAATATACGGGCGATTTTGGTCGGACCGTTCCCGGCAAGGCACAAGCTGAAAATCTGCTTGACGACCGGGGTAGCTTCTTCGTCCACGATAAAGCGTCCGTCCTCGCCTTTGAGATAGCCATAGACCGGCTGACTTGTGATAGGCTTGCCACTCATGCCTTTGCTGCGGAAAACTGCCTTGATTTTCTTGCTCGTATCTCTCACCATCCATTCGTTGAAGATATTACGCAGAGGGGCAAAATCATTGTCGCCCTGTGCGCTGTCCACTCCATCGTTGATAGCGATAAAGCGAACGCCCCTTTGTGGGAAAATCATGTCCGTATACATTCCCACTTGGAGATAGTTTCGCCCTAATCTCGACATATCCTTGACAATGACCGTTCCGACTTTCCCGGCTTCAATATCCGCAAGCATGGCTTGAAAACCGGGTCTTTGGAAGTTCGCACCGGAGTACCCATCGTCCGTGTACCATTGGAGATTGGTAAAGCCGTTCTGCTTTGCATAGCTTTCCAAAATACGCTTCTGGTTGGAGATGGAATTACTCTCGCCCTGCAATTCATCTTCATGGGATAATCTCGGATAAAGGGCAGTAATGAGGTTTTGGGTTGTCTGTCTAATCATGGTTTCCTCCATTTCCGACAGCCAGCCCCGCTATTCCGTAAGGAAATTATATCACACGGGGCGGCTGTCTGTATAGCTGGTAAATGTGAATTTTGCTTCTTTATCGCCCGTCATTATGACGATTTTTTGGAATTAGGCTTGTCATGCAGTATAACTTGGCTTGTGTGTAGCTGCGGTTTCCGCTTCAAGCACTTTCATCATCTTGTCGGCTGCGGTGGCTGTGGTATCTTTCTTGAAAAAGCCGGACACAACAAGCACGGTGTTACCCATGCGGATCTCCGTCACGCAGTCCGGGCGGCGGTCGGTGCGGTCATTGTTATTCTGTTTGTTTTCTGTCATAGGCAACTCCTTTCACTTCAACAGTTCTTTTAGTCCATTGAGCTTGGCTTGTGCCGTTTCCTTTCGGAAGTTCTCGCCTGTAAAGAGGATAGGCAGACACATTTCAAGCACTCGGTCATAGATACGGGCGTGGGCGGTGTCCTGTGGATTTTGCAGTTCCGTAAGGCTTAGATTGGTGGTGACAATCAGCGGCTTTCGGCTGCGGTATCGGCTGTCAATTACATTGTAGACCTGTTCCAAACCGTACTCTGTGCCACGCTCCATACCAAAATCATCAAGTATCAGCAGAGGGAAACGGCAAAGACGCTCGATATATTCGTTTCGCCCCTCAAAGCTGGCAGTTAAATCATTCAGTATCGCAGAAAAGTTTGTCATGCGGACGGAGATTTCCTGTTCCATAAGGGCATTGGCAATGCACCCGGCAAAATAGCTTTTTCCTGTGCCTACCTTGCCCCACAAGAGCAGACCATAGTTGTTTTCTCTCATCTGCTCCCAATGCTCCACATATAAATGTGCCTTGCTCATCTGCGGGCATTTGCCGTTGTCATGTGCAAAAGTCCATTCCTGCATGGTGAGGTCGGTAAAGCCCCGGCGTTTCAGTTCCATAACGGTGTCAAGGTGGCGTCTGCGTTCCTCGGCGGATTCACATTCCAAACGCTTCTCCCGTTGGCAGTCACATTCTGTCGGGTGCTTGTCATGCCCCAACCATGCGGCGGTTTCTTTGGGAAAGTAGGCTTCTTTCGCCGTGCGGCACTTGCCGCAGTAAAGCAGACCGTCCTCGCCCGTGTAGTCCTCCGGCTCTGCGGTAGTAGTCATCATATTCAAAACGGTATCGGTAAAAAGTTCAGTCATAAACTCTCGCCCTCCTTAAAGGTGTAATCGGGTATGCCTTTTTTCGGCGGTTTCTTGGCTTCGTCCTCCTGCGCCCACTTGTATATCGTGGCTGCATGGCTACGGTATTTCGTTCCTTTGGACGCTATATGAGTAGATAAGCGGTCAATATAATACTCCCATTTGTCGGGCAGTTCCGCTTTCAGCTCGTCCAGTTCCGTATCGGAAAGAAAAACATTGTTGTATCTGCCATAGCTGCGGGCGGGGGCTTGTCCCGTTTCTAACTCTCTCTCTTTTTCTATCTCTATATCTATCTCTTTCTTTATCTCTATCTCTGGTGGACGAATGTCGGACAAATGTCCGCCGTTTGTCCGGGGTGGTGGCAAAGCCTTGTTTGCAAGCCTTGCCGCCCGTTTTCGTTCCGCTTCGGTAGAGGATTGCCCTATCATCAGTTCAATATCGGTCATGTAGAGCAAGCCGCCGTGTAGCTGCTCCACAAGCCCCAACTGCTGAAAAATCCCTAACGCCCGTTCCACCGTGCCTACCTGCTGACGGGTAAGAGTGGCGATCATCTGTGCTGTGTAAGGGATATTCTCGTCAAGCTGCAACTTGCCGCCGTTTTTCAGCGATTTTAAGTACAGCTTCAAGAGAATGTTGGAATAGAGAATACCGTCCGGCATACTCTCCAACAGCACGATAGCGTCATCATCAAAATAGCTTTCTTTCAGTTTGAGGTAGTAATATTTGCGGTTATCTGCCATAGGCGGTGTCCTCCTTTGGTTTCCAACGCTTGGAGTAATACCGGTGGCAGAGGATAATCACGGTTCGGAAACTCTGCTTGCAATCGTGGGTGCAGCCCCGGCAAAGGTCGTTATAGGTAATTCGGTTTCGGTGGTTGAGGAAAAAGCTCCATTCAAGCCGCCGTTTGTTGCTCATGCGTGGCATTGGTACGCTCCTTTCTGCCGTTTCCGTGGGTATCACGGATAGGGCGGGAAAACTGTATCTTCTCGGTATCATTTTCGGGGATTTTTTGCCCTGTACGCCCTGTTTTGAGGTCGGGGAGTATTGCGGATAGGGGTAAGGGCATATCCCTGTTTTTGTTTGGTTTCGGTATCATTTCGGGGCGGTTTTTAACGCTCCTGTTCATGCTTTTTCTGTCGGCTCGGCTCGCCGTGGTGCATTTGGGAAAGATTGCTTTTCATGGTCTGCAACTCCCGGACACGCTCTTTATTTGCCCGGTACTCGTTGTAAAGGGCGTTCTTCTCGGCGGTAAGCTGCTCGATTTCAGCCTGCAACGATTTATAGGTGGGCAGCTTGGTAATGCCTTTTTGCCGAAAATATCTTACGGCTGCGTCTGCTATGATAAAGTCGCTTTCATGCTTTTCCCGGTAGGCTTTGCGTGCCTTATCGGTTTTCTGCTTTTTCAATCCGTCACGCACATCTCTTGTCTTGGCATAGGCAAGCACCTGTTTCTGCAAGTCCTTTTTCTCACGGATAGCCGTTTCAATGGGCTTCAGCTTGGCGGTGCTGCTGTGTAAATCCGCATTGGCAGACACAAGGGCTGCGTCCAGTTCATCCGGGGTAAAGCCGTATTGCTCCATAGCGGCAACGGTAGCCGCCATCTGTTTGAGATTGTGGACAGCCGCCCAACGGTCATAGCCGATACCTTTTCCCTCGGCTCGCTTCGCCGCACGGTCAACCATTCTCTGAATGTTGCCTGTCGGGGCGATTTTCTGCGTTTTTCCTCGCTCTGTGCGGTTTGTTTCAGCGGTATGGTATTCGGGTATGGGTACGGTCTTTTCGGCGGCTCTGTGGGCGTTCTGCTCCAAAAGAGTAAGAACAGCAGCACGGTCAAAATCATCTCCCAGTTTTCGGGCGGTAATGGGTTTCGTTCTGTCCGGGGTAAGGTAGGACAATCGCCCTCGGCTCTCTTTGACGGTCACGCCCTGTTGCAGAAGTAAAGCGGAAAACTCGTCAAAGGTGGTCGCTTCGCTCATGGCATTCCGTATGGTCTGCCGCAACTTCGCCTTGTCGGTTTCAAACTTGGTCTGCTTTACAGGCTTCCCCTCGGCTGCAAGGGCGGCATTTTCCTTGTCAAGTTTGGCTTGTCCTTTTTTATGCGCCCAATACTCACGCTCGGTAATGCGGTTTTTGCTGCCATGCAATAGGTCAATCTGATAGAGATTTTCCCGGTGGCACATCTCCATGACCTCGGCTTTGAAGTATTCCATAGCAGCGTCCGTACAGCGGTGCTTGCACCCGGCACGGGTATCTGCCGGTCTGTCCATGTAGGGCAGTAAGGGTACTTCCTCGATACGCAGAGAATTGATAACAATGTGAACATGGATATTGCCGCTGTGGTTGTGTCCGTCCGGGTGGGTACAGACAATGGCTTGGTGTCCTGGGAAATGCTCGGCACAAAATTCCTCGCCCAATGCTTGCGCCCGGTCTACGGTCAAGCCGTTGTCCGCTGCGTCCCGTGGGTCAAAGGAAATGATATAGTGGTGGCTTTTCACATCTTCCCGTTTTTGGTTCTTGCCGTATCGGAGATTTGCCCGCATACAGGCAACGGCAAAATCTTCCTCGCCGCAGTTCAGCGTGGCTATTCGGTAATCCTCCCGGAGTATGAGCCGCCCGGCTTCGTCAAGGGTGGGCTTCATGGTAAACTCGTCATGCTCAAAGGTTAGATACTGCTCGGCTGCACCGTAGTCCGCATTTTTAGAGCTGATATGCTTGAATGTTGCCAACAGCGTCACCTACCTTTCGCAAGACTTCAAACTTCAAGGCGGCAAGGTCGGAAATGGCGGCTCGCACTTCAACGGACAGCGTATTGTAGGGCGTTCCGTATTCGTTGAGGGCACGGGCGATCTGATTAAGGTTGCCGCCGATTTTTCCGTATTCGGCTATCAACTTTCCAACAGCGGACAGCAGTTCATCATTGACCGGGGAAACGGTAACAATGGGGCGAATGGTCGCCCTTGTAATGGCTTGTCGGATAAACTCGGCTTGGCTCATGTCATAATTCTTTAGCCGTTCCGTGAAGTCGGCATATTCTTCTTCGGTCATGCGTGTCTTGACTACATGGCTTCGGTGGGGCGTATTGTATCGCTTTCCTATGGGTATCAACTCCTTTCACTTACCGCCGTTTTGTGGGCGATTTTTTAAGTATTTTTTGGTGGGATTTTCAAGCGGCACAAGCCGCATAGCAGGGTTTGGGGAAGGCACTCCCCAACAAGATTCCGATGGGGCAGAATGAGCGAACGGCGAATTATGGCACCTCGGTAGAATCTTGCTCTGACAGCTCACACTCTGCTCCTGCCGTAAAACTGCGTATTTCTCCCTCTGCTGCCTACAACGACAGGAAAGGCATTTTGCCAAAGAATGTGGATAATTTTTTTGAAAAAATGGGCGTGAAAAAACGGCTTGCCATGCAAACCGCTCAAAAAACATATACTTGATTTATGAGAAATCAACCTGAGATTAGGGAGGGCAGGCGCAGTTTGTGCTTGCCCTCCTTGTCTGCCGAAAAGCGAAACAGGTTGCGGCTGTCAATGGCGCGTAAGCGTTTATCTCGACCGTTGACGGGTGCAGCCTGTTTTGCTATCTTTCGTCATGAATGAACTTATGGGAGACAATGCTCATAAGGGCAATTCGCACCGTTCCCCTTTACCATTTTCAAAGTGCCTCTCACAGCCGCCCGTTCATGGAAAATTTACAAATAGATTGCTGCCGCCATATTGAAAAAGATGGTCATTATATGGTAGACTTATTATGCGGATAGAATACCTATCTGACAAACTATGATTGGAGGTAACGCCATGTATCGTCCCAATGATGCCCGGTTCGGCTCTGCGTGTTGGTGGTATTGGTGCGGCTCCCGATTATGGAGAGGTCGTATCAAAATCGTTTCTGTTGGCGCATAGGCCGGACTGGTTATTAGTCGGCTTGTGCGCTTTTTTGTAGTTCCTAAAAATCGAAAAATTAGAGAAATATATGGTTCAGAAAGGAGTTGTCATCGTATGCATAGGAAGAATACCAAAGCACTGAAATCATTATACACATTCATTTTGATATGCGTTATCTCTTTCAGCATCCCAATAACCGTTGCTTATGCCGCTGGACATACAAGTCATTACGCTTTGAACCCTCTGGTTTCAATGGGTAGTACGAGAACAAATGTTCATTGGTGGTATTCACAAGAAGGAAGCCGTTTTTATGGTTATAGAATTACCCGTGGAGCAAATGCATGGGAAGATGCATCAGGTCTTGATGCTGGATTTACGGAGGTTTCAACCAAAAGTGATGCAGAGATTCGTGTTTATAGTGACGATTATGGTAATACTAATTGGATTGGTTACCATACACCCTTAATTGGTTACGGCAATATCAAATTAAACGAGTATTATCATGACAGTAATGGAGGATATACGAGATACGAAGAAGTCTTTGCTCACGAGATGGGGCATGCATTCGGCTTGTCCCACTACGACTGTGATAATGAGTTAATGCAAGCCAAAGGCTATATTTATACACCGGATCCGCAGGAAGGCGATATTGCTGGATATAAAGCGAAGTACGGATTGTAATTATTGGGAGGTGATATAAATGCTTAAAATGATTAAACAAAAAAGGGCATATGTTTTTGCTGCTGTCATTTCGCTGTCACTCGCTGTCGCACTTCTGTTTTTTATGGCGAGTCGGGGCGCTACAAAGCCAAGTCTCAAAATAGCAGAAGGTTTTGGAACTTATAATGATTTGATTGACCATTCGCCCATTGTCATAACGGCGACTGTTACTTCGGAGAACAAAGAGTTTGACTATGCTGAAATGACTTTTGCGATTACAGCGGTCGAACCTATTGACATTGTGCGAGGCGATGTGAATGCAAAAACATTGCGAATCATGCAGACATATTCAGAAGAAGATCCTTATTTGAAAAAGGGTACTCAAGTTTTATTATTCCTTTCGGAATATGATGGACCTATTGCACAGGATGTTTTTGTGATTAACGGCTTATATAATGGTCAGTATGTAATAGACGATGGTACATTATTTTCCGTAAAGCCAGGGAATGTAAAAACAACGGTATTAACAAACACAGATTTGGAAAAAGTTGTTTTGGATGTCAAAAATACTGAGTACACGGCAGTGACACAGCAAGCACCTTCACTTGAGGGTGTTGAACAAGCCAATGAATTAGAGAAAGAGATGAAATCTCAAGAAAACGCGAACAGAAGTAAGACAAACTAGTGAGTCCTTTCTCTCACTCCGTTGGTAAGTCAAAGCTTTCGTTGTTTATGTCTAAACATCAGCCACTCATTGATGATTGTGGAAGCGTGCTTGTCTCTTCAATATAGCATGATGAGGATGCAAGATACTAACGGTATCTTGCATCCTTTTGCTATTTTTGAGGTGCAGAATAGCGGGGCGGCTGTCTTTGTATGTGTCGTTTGCATTGTGCTTCTTTATTAGCTATGAGCATTTTGTTATGGTTGGGTTAGGGCGGTCAAGCAGTTTATAGCTTGGCCGCCTTTCCTGTTTTGCTATCGCTCTGGCGTTCTTTCCACAGGAGCGCCGTTTTTCGCTCATTTTCTCCGGCTCTTGACTTGGGAAAAAGACAGATTTTCAAACAGAAAACGCCCCGGCGATACATTCCTCGTCCGGGGCGTTCCTGTTGGCTGTATTCGGTTTTTATTGGCTCTTGACCGCTTTTGCGTGTTACGGAATCGCAGGGCGGCTGTCCTTGTCATATTCTGCGGTTTTTTTCGGTAGCCGCTACCGAAAACTTCTCTTTGCTTCTTTATTAACCGTGCGCATTCGGCTCGGGGCTGAAACTATTTTTGGGGTAGTTTTTTTCGTTCAATTACTGAACGTTGTTGACGTAGCCAGTGTAAACATTGGCGCCATCAGCAAAGGTGAAGTCATCAGCATTGCTGCCGGTGAGCTCAACAGTAGCAACGAACTTGTAGCTGTTACCAGCGATGAAGGGGGCGTTGGTATCAACGACCTTAACATTGTACTCGGTACCAGCCTCGTTCAGCTTATACCACTCGATGTTGACAGTCTTAACGGTAGCAGTGCTGCCCGAGGTGAGACCATCAGTGTACGTAACATCCCAGTTGGAGATGGTGATATCCTTGAAGGACTGGGAAGAGGCAGCGGTAACAGTGCCGTTGGGCTTAACAGCGCTGATCTCACGCAGTTCATCAGCGGTGGTAGCTCTGTCAACAATGTTGGCATGGAGGATAGAGCCGCTGTACTCGCCGGAACCGGAGATGTAAGCGAGGTAGATCACCTTATCACCGAGGTTGGTGAACTCGCTGTTGATCTTGGAGGCGAAGTCTGCGTTGCTGACAACGGAGTACTTGGCGTCGTTGTGCGTGTAGACATTGCCCTCAAAGGTATCGGAAGAGGAACCCTGAATGGTGAGGACCTTAACGTCGTTGCGGTTCATATAGGCGGCAGCGAGCGGGTAGGTGACACCGTTGACAGACGCAGCGCGAATCGGGTCGGTGGAAGTGTACACCCAAGCGCTCATGTAATCCTTGTCGAGGTAGCCGTTGCTCAGAGCGACACTGTAAATGGTGTTGGCATTGCCGCGACCGGTGGCCGTGTCGATGATGGTGTTCACGTTGCTGTTGTTCCAGCCGACAGCATAGATGGCGGTCTTCTCACCGTCGAGGTAGCCGGGGGTGGTCCAAACGCCGGTCTCGTTGTTGAAGGAAGCCTGCTCGCCAGCATAGAAGAACACGCTGGTGACCTTGGACTCGGTGGGATCAGCCTTGATGAAGACATACTTGGCGAAGTCGTCGCTCATGACGTAGTCGACCTCATCATTCTGATAACGGTCTATCTTGTCGAAGCCGGTAACAGACTTGAAGGTATACGGGCTGGCAGTGGTGTCATCACCGGAGCGGATCAGGTACACAGTGTTGGAGTTGGCAACAAGGCCGCTGATGATCTGGGTGTCCTTGTAAATAGCCAGGTTCTCGCTGTGGAGATTCTTGTAAGCGGCGGCAGTGCCGGCACCACTGACCTCAACAGCCTTGACAGTGCCGTCAGTCTGAGTGCTGAACTGGAACATATCGTCGTTCAGGATCTGAGCGCCGGTCTTGTCGGCACGGGCGTTCTGATCGATATAGTCGTCGATGTAGAAGTAGCTCGTGGGCGCGGTGCTGTAGGTATCGCCGGACATGACCTTAAGGGCAGCGGTGTTGTGGGACAGTTTGCCGCCCTTAGCGATATACGTAGTGTTGCGGTTCTCGGCGGCAGCACCATTGTAGATGAGGGTGCTGATGTCGAGAACGGCGGTGGTGCCGTCCACATAGGTGACGTTGGCCTTTGCCACGCCGGAACCGTCAGCAGTGTTGCCGACCCACCAGATGGAGTTGATGACACCGTAGCTGTTGGTAGCAGCGATATCAGCAGCACCGATCAGGTTGCCATACTGGTCGAGGAACCAGGTGTGGTTCTCGGTGGAGTTGCCAGCCTCGTCGAGGATGAACTTGACAGCATCATCATAGACAGTGCCAGCAACATTGTGCTGCTCGTTGTTCCAGTAGATGATGGTCTGAGCGCCGTCAACAGAAGTGGCCTTGGAAACGATCTCGCCGTACTTGTCAGCGCCGGTCTTGATGAGGCCGCTCTCGGTAGCGCTGTTAACAGCGTTGGTGAAGGCGTTCAGGAGAACGTAATCGCCCTTGACGTAGGAGTAGTTATCCTCGCCGTTGGTGAGGGCCAGCTCCTTGTTGGAAGTGCCATCATAAACGAGGAGGGTGATGCTGGCTTCCTTGCGCAGGTGGCCCTGAGCATCGTAAGCAGCGTCGGAAACGCTCTGAACCTTGGCGAGGAAGGTGTCGATCATGACGATAACGTCATCATCTTCTTGCGGCCGAACACCCGCCGAATCTCCCGCTTCCCCGTGGTTGCTGCCAAAATTTGCAAATCCTAAAATTGTTGCAGAAACAATAGAAAATAATCAAAATGCAGCAGAATAAAGGAAAAATCGTTCGATTCAGTGGATATCGCATCCCCTTAGCGACGCGGAAAAAGCCCGCCGCGCAATGGCTCGCGGGCGCGGCGGGTAGCGGTTTGGTAGCGATTTGCCGGAAACGGGGGTTTGGCGGGGCGAAAAAAGTCTGATTTTGCAAGGCTTTGCGGGCACGGAAAATCGGGTAGCGGTTTGGTAGCGGTCCGCAGCTACCATGATTTTTAGCACTCTAGGCGCAAGAGTGCTAAAGTTAAAAGTTTGTTCATCAAAAGATGTATTTTTGTTCACAGGGCGTGACTATACTCAAAATTGTTCCGAGGGGAACGAAAGAAACGTAAACCACGCGGGCTGCAAGAGCGGCTCGCCAGAATAGATTTGGAGGCTTTGTATTATGTTTGAACTGAGACCTTTTGAACGCAGAAACAACCACGTTGCGGCTTATGATCCCTGGGATCAGATGGAGCGCGCATTCTTCGGTGACGGCTCGTGGGGCCGCGGCCTGAGCGAGTTTAAGACCGATATTCAGGACAAGGGCGACAGCTACCTGCTGGAAGCTGATCTGCCGGGCTTCAAGAAAGAGGACATCCACGTCGATGTGGACGGCGACACGATGACCATTCGCGCCGAGCGCCACAGCGAGCACGAGGATCAGGACAAGAAGGGCAATTACGTCCGCTGCGAGCGCAGCTACGGCAGCTACCAGCGCGCATTCGACATCAGCGGCGTCGAGGTCGCGAATATCTCCGCGCAGTACAATGACGGCGTGCTCAAGCTGAACATGCCGAAGAAGAGCGCGGTGATGAACGCGAAGCAGATCGAGATTCAGTAAAGAACTTCAAAAAAGGCGGCGAAAGCCGCCTTTTTTGATTTTGGATTGCACGCTGCGGCAGCGCACGCGCCGTAGGCGCACACGTTTGCGGCGTGAGAGGTGTTTTTTTGTCACGCACACGCCCCAGGGCGGCTTCTCTTGCCGCTTTGCGGCAATTTACCTTCTGTCGCGACAAAAAACGATCAAGATCATTGCGCGCCTGCGGGCGCGAAATTTTTTTGGGTTGTACGGGGTTGTGCAAAAAATATTGGCGAAAGTCCGCTCAGGTGAGCGGGCTTTTCCTTTTTTTCGGCGGGCCGCGGCTGGAAAAGGGAAATTTCGCTCCCCGCGCGGCGGCGCGGAATACTGTTACTTGCCGCCTGACCGCTGCGCGGGTCATCAGAACACAAAAAGCGGCTTAGGCCGCTTTTTTCATATTTGTGCTTATATATTATATGTATGTGGTGGCGGATAATGGGGTTTTCTGTGGTTTTATGTCAAGCTGTAACAGAAGCGGCGGTTTGTTACAAGTGTGTTACAGATGGGGCGAAAGCGTTGACTTGAAATTTTGCTTGTGGTAAGGTGACAGTGCAGAAAGGGTGGGGAACGGTGCGTTCCCGACTTAGTTACGGGATCGGCATGCCACGGTAAGTAAGCCGAGAAACGCCGAAACTTGCTCCTTTCTGACAAACGAACCATCTTTAAGGGGATGCGATAGCAACTAAAATCGCGCGTTTTCCTGCAAAACGGCCAAAAATGCAAGAAAATCGAAATGTTTTGCAACTTTTTCGGTCAACTTTCATTTTCGCCCGCGAACAGCAAAATGCCCGCTTTTCGCTGCCGGAGCGCTCCAAGGGGATGGAAATTTATGAAAGGAGAGTAACATCTATGGAAAAGTTACTCGCAATGGTGCTGGCTCTGGTCATGACTCTGTCTCTGGCCGTCAGCGCCAACGCCTTCAAGGATGACAAGAGCATCAGCGATGATTACGCTGAGTCTGTTGCCGTTCTGAATGGCATGGGTGTGTTCAAGGGTTATGAGGATGGTTCCTTCAAGCCCGAGGGCAACATCACCCGCGCTGAGGTAGCTACGATCGTCTATCGTATCTACACTGCCGACGTCGCCAAGAACGATAAGTCCGGCCTCTATGCCACTTATAACAAGTTCAGCGACATGGCTGGTGCCGGTTGGGCTCAGGGCTACATCGGCTACTGCGCCAACGCCTCCCTCGTCAAGGGCTATCCCGATGGCACCTTCAAGCCGTCCGGCAAGGTCACCGGCTATGAAGTCCTCGCCATGATCCTCCGCGCTGTCGGCTACGACAAGAACAACGAGTTCTCCGGCGCTGACTGGGCGCTCCATGTTGCGCAGACCGCGCAGCAGCTCGGCGTTCTGGACAACGTGGCGAAGACCACCGACCTGAACGCTCCCGCTTCCCGTGAGCTGGTCGCTGAGCTCCTGTTCCAGGGCATCCAGAAGGCTCAGGTCACCTACACCCCGGCCTTCGGCTATGTGACCGATAAGGTCATCAGCACCAAGACCAACAGCCTCGGCGAGAAGAACTTCAAGCTCGCTTCCGCTGCTGCTGCCGACAAGTGGGGCCGTCCCGCCACCAAGTGGACCTACACCACCGGCGACAAGAGCACCCTCGTTGTTGCTAAGGCTGACGCCTCCAACACCACCAAGGTCGACGAGTGCGACATCGCCAAGGATCTGGGCATCACCTCTTCCAAGAAGATCGAGGCTGCCTACATTGATGGCAAGAGCACGACTGTCACTGATCCTACGGTTACCAGGTGCTATCGACCCCAAGAACACCACCTCTCTGGTTGGCGCTCAGGGCCGTCTGGTCGAGGTCTATGACATGGGTTCCGCCGGTTACCGCTTTGTCGAGATCAACACCTATCTCGCCAAGGTCACCAAGGTCACCGCTGCTTCCACCGACCGCAATGGTCACGTCACTGATGCCACTGTCGATCGGAAGGTCTATCAGGTCAATGATACCGGTATTGACAAGGCTGGCGTCGAGGCTGAGGGCTTCACCGTTGGTCAGTATGTCCTCGTTACTATGACGGTCGATACCGCTTCTCCGGTCGTTCAGGCTGTTGAGGCTGCTGCTGTCACCCCGATGGGCCAGCTGAAGAACTGGAGCTATGCATACGGCACCACCGCTGCCACCACTACTCTGGCTGACACCAGTACAACGATGCTGACAAGTTCTATGGCGGTAACGTCAAGGGTACCGCCTACACTGCTGCCGCTTGGGATTCCATCGTTGACTCTTATGCCAACCTGATTGGTATGGTCGCTTCCTCTGTTAACTACGTTGTGGTCGAAAAGATTTCTTGGAAGCACGACAACAGCACTGTTGCTGGCGGCAAGGCTCTTGCTGACCTCGTTCTTGCTGATGGTACCAAGGTTGCTGGTGCTACGATTGCTTCGGTCGATAATGCTGTCACCACGAACTACAATTCCGGCGTTGTGGAAGTTCTCACTGCGGAGGGTGCTGATGACTACACCAACAACAATGCCTACTACAACCGCATCTTCACCTACTCCGTGAATGCTGACGGTTCTTATGACCTTTTAAGTATTGCGACGCCACGAATGTGAACAGCCACAACACTGGCGCAGTTACCATTACCAAGGGCAAGACCGCTACCATTGCTGGCTTCACCAACACGGTTGTTGCCAACACTGATACCATGTTCCTTGTTATGGATAAGGACAGCAATGGAAATTACACCTATTATAAAAATTGTTGCTGCAAATTGACGATACGACTGTATCGTTAGCGGATAATTTAATTTCTCCGCTGCCGCCCGCACTGAACACGACGAACAGCGCCGCAACCTTGGTCATGTCGACCTGCGAGAGGTCGAATTCCATCGCGGCGTTGGCCGCCGTCGTCACGAGTGGGCCCGCGAGCTTGACGAGGCAGTTGGCCTCGCGCGCCGCCGCGACCTCCTGCTGCACGGCGGTGACGGCCGAGGTGTCTGCCTTGGTGTTCAGTGTGTCGTCGTGGCTTTTGAGCGCGGTGTCGAGCTTGTGCGTCAGGTCGTTGAAGTCGGACATTTGGATGAAGTCCGATTTTTCCCAGTCGGGAAGAGCGTAGTTGGTTGTACGTTTCAATGCAAAATCCTCCGTTATGATAGAAATAAAAAAGCACTGCCGAAGCAGTGCTTTCATATTTCGCAAACATGAAAAAAGATGCAGGGCGAAACGGCACAACGAAGCAAAACAACCCTAAATAACTGAGATTATGTGAGATTATGACTGATTTCGCAAGTCAAATTATGACTAAACATGCAGATAAATTTTACAAATCGGCCGACATAAAGCCGCCGCGGAGCCAGTTGGCGAGCTCGGCGGGAGTGCCGGGGACGCCGACGGTGGCGAATTCCGTGCGCGAGGGGACCATCTGCGCGTTGTCCGAGCTCTCCGCCCACTGGACGCGCTGCAAAATGTGCTCGGTGCAGTGCTCGAGCGGGCCGTCGGGCGCGGGCTTATATTGGAGGAGGATGGTCACGCAGCGGTTGTCGGACGTCCAGCGGCCGAAGTTCGTCGTGGGCTTGCGCCACTTCCAGAGGCATTTGTCGCCGCGCTGCTTTTTGAGCTTCAAATAGCCGTTTTCGATGTCCTGCGTGCAGCGCATGAGCCAGATGACATGGTAGCCCGCGCGCTGGAAGTGGGAGCAGACGTCGAAAAAGTGCTCCTCCATGAGTAAGCCGTCCTGGAGCATCATCACGAAATGGTTGATCTGCACGTAGGCGGTGACGGTCTTATCGCCGACGGTGACGGGGACGTTGCGGCACTCGGGCGGGACGATCGCGCGCCACTGCTCGCGCCACGCGGAGGCGGAGGACTGGACGAGCGGGGGCGTTTTCTTCTTCCAAAACAGCATGGGGGCTCCTTTTTCACAATTTTTGTTCCATTATAGCGAAAACGGGACGAAAAGGCAAGGAATATTGGCATTTTACAGGGATTTGACAGAGCGGCGGGCGACGGGCGCTTGCTATTTCGGCGAAAACATGATATTCTACTGTGATTCTAAGGAAATCGACTTTTCTTTGCAAGGAGAACGGCTATGAAGCTTGACCACAAGCGCACGGTGCTGGTGGGGCTGGCGTTTTTGTCCATCTGCGCGTTCTGGCAGATGTACGACAACATCATCCCGCTGATTTTGACGAACACGTTCCACTTAGACGAGACCATTTCCGGCGCGATCATGGCGGCGGACAATGTGCTGGCGCTGTTTTTGCTGCCGTTCTTCGGCGCGCTGAGTGATCGGACGAGCACGAAGATCGGGCGGCGGATGCCGTTTATCCTCGGCGGCACGGCGGCTGCGGTGATCCTGATGAATCTGCTGCCGCTTTTTGACAACGGCTACGCAAATGGCGCGAGCACGGGTAAGCTCGCGATGTTCGTCGTCACGCTGGGGCTGCTGCTCGTGGCGATGGGGACCTACCGCTCGCCCGCGGTGGCGCTGATGCCGGACGTGACACCCAAGCCCATAAGATCGCGCGCGAACGCGATCATCAACCTGATGGGCGCGGTCGGCGGCATTTCGTATCTGATCGTGGCGGCGGTGCTGTATCCGAACAGCAAGACGGCGGGGGCCGCGCATGTGAACTACCAACCGCTTTTTGTCGTCGTGTCGGTGCTGATGGCGGTTTCGGTCATCGTGCTGTACTTCACGACAAACGAGCCGAAGCTCGCGGCGGCGGAGAAGGAATACGAGGCCGAGCATCCCGAGCAGCAGCTCGTGGAGGAGGAGCCGGACGGCAGTGAGGAGCTGCCCAAAGAGGTCAGGCGCAGCCTTGTGATGCTGCTGAACTCGATCGCGCTGTGGTACATCGGCTACAACGGCGTGACGACGTGGTGGACGACGTATGTCGGGCGCGTGATGGGGCAGGGCCTCGGCGGCGCGTCGACGTGTTTGCTCGTCGCAACGGGCGGGGCCATCGTGTCGTACATCCCCGTGGGGCAGCTGGCGTCGAAGATCGGACGCAAGAAGACCATTCAGGGCGGCGTCATCCTGCTTGCGGCGTGCTTTGCGTCGGCGTACTTTTTGACGACGCATTATCAGAGCATCAACGCCGTGATGTTTGTCGTGTTTGCGCTCGTCGGCCTTGCGTGGGCGGCGATCAACGTCAACTCACTGCCGATGGTCGTCGAGATGTGCAAGGGCAGCGATATCGGCAAGTTTACGGGCTACTACTACACGTTTTCGATGGCGGCGCAGGTCGTGACGCCGATTTTGGCGGGCACGCTCTTGAAGCACATCAGCTACAGCATGCTGTTCCCGTATGCGGCGTTCTTCGTGGCGTGCAGCTTTGTGACGATGTGCTTTGTGCGCCATGGCGACTGCAAGGTGGAGGCCAAGGCTGGCCTTGCGGCGTTTGAGGACATGGATGCGGACTAAATCGAATACAAGAAGTGATCTAAAATGAAAATTTTACGGATCGTTGTCGGAATTTGCCTGATTCTGGCGGTCGCGTGGGCGGTTTTACTGCGCGCGCGGCGCGGGACGGAGTCGATGGCGGCGCTGCGGAAATTCCGCTATGCGCACCGCGGGCTCTACGATAAGGAGGCGGGCATTCCCGAAAATTCGCTGCCGGCATTCTCACGCGCGATCGCGCGGGGCTTCGGCGCGGAGCTCGACGTGCACCTGCTGCGCGACGGGACGCTTGCCGTGTTCCACGACAGCGATGTGAAGCGCATGACGGGCCGCGAGGGATACCTCGAAGACCTGAGCGCGGACGAACTCAAGGACTATGCGCTGGACGGGACGAAGGAGACCATCCCGCAGTTCAAGGATGTGCTCGCGCTGTTTGCGGGGACGGGCCTGCCGCTCATTGTGGAGGTCAAGAGCTTTCGCGACAACTTTGCCGAGCTGACCGAGCGCACGATGGCGGAACTCGACAAGTTTGACGTCAAGTACTGCGTGGAGTCGTTCGACCCGCGGTGCGTGGCGTGGCTGAAAAAGCACCGGCCAGAGGTCATCCGCGGGCAGTTGAGCTGCGACTTTTTGAAAGACCGCGGCAATTTGAGCCTGCCGATGGCGTTTGCGACGACGAATCTGCTGGGCAACATCATGGCGCAGCCGGATTTTGTCGCCTACAAATTTGAAGATAAGAAAAACTGGGCGCCGCGTTTATGCCGTAAGCTCTACGGCGCGCAGGGCGTTTACTGGACCATCCGGTCGAAGAAAGACTTGGAGACGGCGGAGCGCGAGGGCGCGATCGCCATTTTTGAGCGGTTTATTCCCTAAAGAGGGGGTCCCACTTGTGGAAGGGTGGGGGAAAAGAAGCAAAACCGAAAGAAAAGGAAGAAGGTTTTATGGCAGAACAGAAAAGACGCTGGGGCGACCGGCGCGACGCAACACTGCTGCGCGATGTGGATTCGCTGCACTTTATCATGGGCATCATCTATCCCAACCGCGCGGACAACGAGGCGTATATCGCAGAGCGCGTGAATTTAGAGCCCATCAAGGACTACATTGCGACGAAAAACTATGAGGGCATTCCGTTCAAGTACACGTTTTTCCACGTGATCCTGACGGCGCTCGTTAAGACGGTCATTTTACGGCCGAAGCTCAACCGCTTTTACGCGAATGAAAACTACTATCAGCGCAATAAGGTGACAGCGGGCTTTGTGATCAAAAAGGAGTTTGCCGACGGCAGCGAAGAGGCCATGGCTCTGCTGGAGATAAAGCCTGAGAGCACCATCGAAACGATCCACGAGGAGATCCACCAGGAGGTTGCGGCCTGCCGCGAGCAGAAGAAGGTCAACACGACCGACAACAGCATGAATGTGCTCAACAGCCTGCCGCGCTTTTTGTCCAAGGCGGCGGTGAGATTTATCCGCTGGCTCGACAAGCACGGCTGGTGCCCCGATTTCCTGATCGGCAAGGACCCGAACTACAGTTCGGTGTTCATCTCCAACCTCGGTTCCATTCATCTCAAAAGCGGCTACCACCACCTGACGAACTGGGGCACGAGCTCGCTGTTCTGCATCATCGGCGAAAAGAAGTGGACGCCGCTGTACGACGAGCACGGCCTTGTCGAAATGCAGGAGACGGTCGACCTCGGCCTCACCGTGGATGAGCGCATTGCCGACGGCTACTATTACGCAAAGAGCGTGCGCCTTTTCAAATATCTGTTAGAACACCCCACCCTTTTGGAACGACCGCTATCGGAGGAAGTAGAATATGAGTGATTCCATTGTCAGAACGCCCTGGAAGGATTATATGGGCGAGGTGCCGATGCACCTTGAGTATTTCGACGGCTCGATGTTCGAGGCCGTGGAGCAGATCGCTAAGAAATATCCGGGCAACATCGCTTTTACGTTCATGGGAAAGTCGACGACCTACCGCCAGATGATCCGCGAGATCGAGCAGTGCGCCAAGGCGCTCAAGACCATCGGCGTGCGCGAGGGTGACAAGGTGACCATTGCCATGCCGAACTGCCCGCAGGCCATCTATATGTTCTACGCCGTCAACCTCGTCGGCGGCATTGCGAACATGATCCATCCGCTGTCGGCAGAGAAGGAGATCGAGTTTTACCTGAACGCCTCGGAAAGCGTGGCGGCGGTGACGCTCGACCAGTTCTACAACAAGTTTGAAAAGGTGCGCGAGCGCACGAAGGTCGTGAACATGATCATCGCAAGCGTGCGCGACGCGCTGTCCCCGACGATCAAGGCGGGTTATATGCTCACCGAGGGACGCAAGATCGAGAAGATTCCCGAGGATGCGCCGGTCATCATGTGGAAGGACTTCATGAAGCTCTCCCACTCCTGCTACTATAAGACCTATAAGGTCAAGCGCGAGGGCGCGGACCCCGCTGTGATCCTCTATTCCGGCGGTACGACCGGCACAACAAAGGGCATCGTGCTGACGAACAAGAATTTCAACGCCCTCGGCCAGCAGGTCATCGCGGCGAACCCGATGTTCCGTCCCGGCGACCGCATGCTGGCGGCGATGCCGCTGTTCCACGGCTTCGGCCTCGGCGTGTGCGTGCACACGATGCTCTCGCAGGGCGGCCGCTGCATCCTGATCCCGCGCTTTACGGCCAAGAGCTACGCCAAGCAGATCGTGAAGTACAAGTGCAACTTCATCGCCGGCGTGCCGACGCTTTACGAAGCGCTGCTGCGCCTGCCGAGCATGGACGGGGCGAACCTCAGCTCGCTCAAGGGCGTATTCTCCGGCGGCGACAGCCTGTCGATCGAGCTGAAGAAGAAGTTCGACAAGTTCCTCTATGACCATAAGGCGTCCATTCAGGTGCGCGAGGGCTACGGCACGACCGAGACGGTCACGGCCTGCTGCCTGACGCCGCCGCACATGTTCAAGGAGGGCTCCATCGGCCTGCCGTTCCCGGATACCTACATCAAGATCGTCGAGCCGGACACTGACCGGGAGGTTCCCTACGGGCAGGAGGGCGAGATCCTGCTCGCGGGCCCGACCGTGATGAAGGAGTACATGAACAATCCCGAGGAGACGGCGCAGACGCTGCGCACGCACGCCGACGGCCTGACGTGGGTCTACACGGGCGACTTGGGCGTGATGGATGAACAGGGCTTTATCTACTTCCGCGGCCGTGCCAAGCGCATGATCATTTCTTCCGGTTACAATGTCTATCCCGGCCAGATCGAAAATATCCTCGACGCGCACGAGTACGTGCAGATGAGCTGCGTGATCGGCGTGCCCGATCCCTACAAGATGCAGAAGGTCAAGGCGTTCGTCAAGCTTGCGCAGGGCGTGCCCGCGACCGAGGAGACCAAGCAGGTGCTCATGGCCTACTGCCGCAAGAATGTGGCGAAGTACGCCATGCCGTATGACATCGAGTTCAAGGAGGATATGCCCAAGACTCTGGTTGGTAAGGTGGCGTATCGCCAGCTGGAGGAAGAAGAACTCGCCAAGATCAAGGCGGCGGAGGAGAAGTAAGTTCTTCTGCGTTGACGCGGGCAATATGTTCCCCTGCACCGTGCAGGGGACGCGGGAAAGGGGGCCATTCTCTCACGTGAGAGAATGGCCCCCTTAGACCCCCAAGAGAACGCGAGGGGAGGACCCCTCGACCCCCAACATTGCCGGCTTGGGGCTTGAAGAGCTGCACGCGCTGCGCAATGTAAGTGCGGTGTACATGGCTTCGCCATGAATCCCCGCGAGTCGTAACAACTCTCAACCGCGCCTTACTGCCGTGAGGCGCGAGTGACGGTAGAACGGCGGCAGACTGCCTGCGGAATGCGGCATTGCTTCGCTCGCCGCATTGAGGAGTGCCACGGTAGACGGAAATTAAGTTGTACTCCTACAAGATGGGCAGAGCGGCACCCGCAAGGGGTGTACCGCATCCGTAAGGCGGCAAAGCCGCCAACGGCTGCGCAACAGCGGATGATAGAAGCAGCGGCAAATCGTATCGCAATGCTAACGCGGCTTTGCCGCGCGCAGGCATTTTCATTCCGGAGGCATAAAGATTGTTCGAGCTCCAGACTGCCAATCTAATCCCTTTCTCTTGGGGGTCAAAGGGGGATATTCTCTTTCCGAGGAAAGAGAATATCCCCCTTAATCGTTTCCCTGCGCGGTCGCAGAGAATTTATCTTCTGTCAGCGACAGAAAGAATTTTATCCACCGCTGCTTTCGCGCCGCCGCAGCGGAGGAAGCTCTCACGAATATTCTGCGCATTCGCGCGGTACGACGGTGTTTGCAGAACGGCGTCGACCGCGGTGCGGATGGAGGCGGCGTCGGCTTTTTCGAGCTTGAGGCCCGCGCCAAGTTCGGCGACGCGGGCGGCGACGCCGCCCTGTTCGTTCGTCTGCGGGAAGAGAACGAGCGGCACGCCAAAGTAGAGACTCTCGCTCGCACTGTTCATGCCGCAGTGGGAGAGGAAGACGTCGGCTTTTTGCAGCACGGCGATCTGATCGACGTGGGGGAGGGCGGTGATGTTGTCGGGAAGTGTGCCGAGGGCGGAACGGTCGATCTGCTCGCCGGTGGAGAGGATGACCTGATAGGGCGAGTCCGCGAACGCGGCGATACAGGCGCGGTAGAAGGGGAGGAGGTCGTTGTTGACTGTGCCCATCGAAATGTAGATGAGTACATCGTGGACCTTTTCGACAGTTTCTGTCGCGAGGCGGATGGACGGGCCGACGAAGGCGTACTTGTCTGAGAACGTGTCGGCGCAGGGCTGGAACTCGGGCGATGTGTAGACGATGGTGTCGGTCCGGTCGTCGTTCTGGATGATGTCGAGAATATTCTTGATGGGATAGCCGCGGTCACGCAGGCGCTGGAGATCGTGGTTGATCTTTGGCATGGCGAGCATCATTTTGAGCATCTGGCCGCCGCTCTGCTTCATGACCTTGGCTGAATAGCGGTTGAAGGCAAAGGTCGTGGTCGAGGAGATGAACGGGATGCCGAGCTTTTTGGCGACGGCCTTGCCCCAGACAGCCATCGAGTCGGCAACGATACAGTCGGGCGCGTAAGCGCGCATGTCGGCGCAGACCATTTCGTCGAGGGCGAGGGTGGTCTCGACCAGAATGTGCGTCGAAAAGGCGATGTCCTTGCCGATGCGCGCGCCGTCGGCGGGCGTGAGGTGCTGTTCGCAGTCATACGGGTCGCAGGCGACGAATTGCGCGCCTGCGGCTTCGATGAGCGTGCGCATGGGTTCGTAGGAGTAGTAGCGGACCTCGTGACCGCGCGCGGTGAGCTCGCGCACGACGCCGAGCGTCGGGTTGGTGTGGCCGTAAGCCGGGATGCAGAAAAAGACGATCTTGCTCATTTGCTGTCGCCCCCGTTGTCCATTTCGGAAAAGATGCGCAGCATATATTCCCGCTGCATGGCCTTGGGCAGGATGGCGATGCCGCGCTCGTCGTCGCCGAGGACGAGCAGCTCGTCGCCGGGGTGAAAGCCGAAAATGTCGCGCGCTTCCTTGGGGATGACAAACTGGCCCTTTTCGCCGATCTTGACCATCCAGGCGTGCTTGCCCTGAGGTACTTCCATAAAATCAACCTCCTAAAGTATTACTAGTTATACTAATCATACTACAAAGCGTAAAAAAGTCAAGCCAGCAGGCCTGACTTTTTTATTTCAATTCATGGCATCGGCGTTGAGCTCGAAGAGAAGCTCGACGCGGGCTTTGAGCAGCGGATGATTTTTGAGCGCGGGGTCGGCGGCGAGGAGCTGCTCGGCGGCGGACTGCGTCTCGTGCAGAAGGGATAAGTCGCACGAGAGATCGGCGACGCGCAGCGACGGCAGGCCGTGCTGGCGGGAGCCGAAAAAGTCGCCCGGGCCGCGGAGCTTCAAGTCCTCTTCTGCGATGGCGAAGCCGTCGCTCGTGGAGGACATGACCTTGAGACGCTGCTTGTTTTCCTCACCCTTGTTGTCGGAGACAAGGACGCAGTAGGACTTGTGCCGGCCGCGGCCGACGCGGCCGCGCAGCTGGTGGAGCTGGGAGAGGCCGAAGCACTCGGCGTTTTCAATCAGCATGAGCGCGGCGTTCGGCACGTCGACGCCGACCTCGATGACGGTGGTGGAGACGAGCACGTCGATCTCATGCGCGGCGAAAGCGCGCATGACGGCGTCCTTTTCCTTAGGCTTCATCTTGCCGTGGATGGGGGCGATGCGAAGGTCGGGGAAGACCTCTTTTTGCAGCATTTCTGCGTAGGCGGTGACGGCCTTGCGCTCATCGGGGAGCTCGTCGTTTTCCGAGACCATGGGGCAGACGATATAGGCCTGACGGCCCTCGGCGACGAGCTTGCGCAAAAAAGCGTAGATACGCTCGTGATAGCTCGACGGGACGGCAAAGGTGTCAATCTTCTGCCGTCCGGGGGGGAGCTCATTTAGAATGGAGACGTCGAGATCGCCGTAGATCATCAGCGCGAGCGTGCGCGGGATGGGCGTGGCGGACATGACGAGAAGGTGCGGGTCGTCGCCCTTGGCGGACAGCGCGGCGCGCTGGTCGACGCCGAAGCGGTGCTGCTCGTCGGTGACGACGAGACCAAGATTTTGATACTGTACATCGGGCGAGAGCAGGGCGTGCGTGCCGATGACAAGGGAGAGTTCACCGGACCGGAGACGTTCATTCAGTGCACGGCGCTCCCTGGCCTTGGTCGAGGCGGTGAGCAGCGCGCAGGGGATGCCGAGAGGCTCCAAAAGCGGGGCGAGCGAGCGATAGTGCTGCTCGGCAAGGATTTCTGTCGGGGCCATGAGGGCGCATTGAAGACCGTTTTTCGCGGCCATGTAGATGGCGGCGGCGGCGACCATCGTTTTGCCCGAGCCGACGTCGCCCTGCACGAGGCGGTTCATCGGGCGCTGACCTGTCAGGTCGCGCGCGATATCGCCGATGGCGCGGCGCTGTGCGCCGGTGAGGGAAAAGGGGAGAGAGGTGAAAAAGGGCGAAAGGTCGACTTTTTTGCACTGTTTTCCCGCGACGAACGTGCGGCGCTCGCGCAGGAGCTTGAGGCCGAGCGCGAGCAGGAAAAGCTCTTCGAACGCAAGGCGGCGGCGCGCGGCGGAGAGGGCTTCGTCGTCTGTGGGGAAGTGGATGTTTTCGTAGGCAAAGCGGGTGTGGCAGAGCTGGTAGGCGAGGCGGACGTCCTCAGGAAGGATGTCAGGAAGTTCGTCGACGCAGGCGGCGAGGCCCTGCTCGACGGCCTTGCAGAGCATCGACTGGCTGATGCCCGCGGTGAGCGGGTAGATGGGCATGATGCGGCCGGTGATCTGGTGCGCGCCCTCGCGCTCAAAGAGGGGATTGGTCATCTGCGGGCGGCTCGGCGTACCCTCGGCACGGCCGAAGAAGACGTAGGCGTCACCGGTGTGGAAGGCGTTTTTGAGGTAGGACTGGTTGAAATAGGTAAGTTCAAGCGCGCCGGTTTCGTCGACGGCGCGGAGCTTGATAAGGTCGAGCCCCTTGCGAATGCGCGAGAGCTTGGGCTCGCCCGCGATGACGGCGCAGACACAGGCATTCTCGCCGGGGATGAGGTCGGCGATCTTCTTGTACGCGCGGCGGTCGTCGTAGGCGCGGGGAAAGTAGGAAAGGAGGGAGCGCAGGTCGGTGATGCCGAGTTTGGCGAGCGACTTGGCGCGCGCTTCGCCCACGCCCTTGATATAGCGAATATCGGTGTTGAGCGTCGCCATGCGGTGGACCTCCTTTACAAATGCGGTGTCTGTCTATTATAATCAACTTGGATGGAAATGAAAAGACCCTTTGCAAGGATGAAGAAAGGAGTATTGTCATGCAGAAGAAACATTCCGGAAAGATGGGCGCGATCGCGCTGCCGGTCGCGCTGATCGCCGCGGCGGTCGGAGTCCTCTTATGGATGCTGACCGGTGCGCAGGGATACCGCGCGGCGGACTGGACAGACACAGACGGGCAGCGCTACTACCGCAACCTGGTGACGCATCAAGCCTTTGCGGCGGACGTTGACTGGGACGGGAGCGACGGCGCGGTGATCGTCATTCCCGATGAAGTGCACGGCTACAAGGTGACGGCGCTCGGCGGGTATATCGGCCGCGGTGTGCCGACGGCGTTTGCGCTGAACGCGCCGGAGATATGGAATACCCAGGTCGTCTTCGGTGACGAGAAAGTTGCGGCGGACGCGGAAAAGGACTATCCGAACGCGAAGATCGTCGACTGCACGGTGACACTGCGGCTTGGGAGGAACGTGAAAGCGCTGAACGAGGTCAGCTGCTTCGGCTGGCAGGGCTATGACGAAAACGGAGCCGAGACAGTGTGGCGTCTGCGCTGGAACGTCGAATGCGACGAGGGAAATGAGACGTTTTACGCCAAGGGCGGGCGGCTGTATCGCTGCGCGGATGGGGCGGCTGTGGAAGCGTTCCGCTGCGCGTGATGCAGCGCGGCAGCGCTGCGTGCTTTTCCCTGCGTACCCGCAGGGGTGCGGCAAAGGGGGCCATTCTCTCGCGTGAGAGAATGGCCCCCTTTAGATCCCCCAAGAGAACGCAAGGGGCCTTGCCCCTTGACCCCGCACATTGGCAGTTTTTATCTTGAAGAACTGCACGCGCTGCGCATTGCACAGCCGTTGGCAGCTCTGCTGCCTTACGGATGTGGCATACCCCTTGCGGGTAATCAGGTGCGGCGTACATGGCTTCGCCACGAGTCTCTGCGAGTCGGTTCATTCAGCAACCGCGCCTTACTATCGTGAGGCGCGAGTGACGGTGGACCGGCGGCAGACTGCCTGCGGGCGCGGCATTGCTGCGCTCGCCGCGCTGTTTAGTCTTCTGCTGGGTGGGAGCTGCTGATGGGTTCGTCGGGGATGATGTCGTGGGAAATGACTTGGTCTTCTGCGTCCAACAGGGCTTTTTTCAGGCCTTCGCGGGCGAGAATGCCCTTTCCCTCGTCGTAGAGGTCGATGGCTTCGCTCATACTGCGAACCAGGGAGCAATAAAGGTTTTTGTAGGTCAGCATAATCATATCCTCCTTTGAAATACTATATAAATAGTAACTATAAATAAGCGAATAGTCAAGACGTTACTATCACCATAGTATACCGTTGAGGTGAAAAATATGGCTGACAGCGGTATCATCACAATGGAAGAGTATGGAAACGTGCGGCTCAAGTTAAAGGAGCGCATGGACAGTGACGGCATCAACCGCAACACGCTGGCAAGAAGGATCGGTGTGCGCTTTGAGGTCGTCGACAAGTGGTATCGCGGTGACGTTGAAAAACTTGACCTTGACATTCTGGCCCGCATCTGCTGCGTGCTGCACTGCACCGTCGGCGATCTGCTGGAATATCACCGCTGACATAACCGCGGCGAGCGCAGCAATGCTGCCTTGGCAGGCAGCAGCAAGATCGTACAAATCCAAAGTAGACGGAAATTGCGTAAGGCTACCGAATCGCAGGCAGAGCGGTAGCGGATAATAGGAGAGAGTCAAGTCGTATAGCAACACCAAACGCGGCGAAGCCGCGCGCAGGCATTTGCATTCCGGAGGCATAAAGGCTGTTCGATCCTCAGACTGCCAATCGAAACCTTTCTCTTGGGGGATTTAAAGGGGGCTATTCTCTTTCGTGAAAGAGAATAGCCCCCTTTTCCCGTGCAGCGCCGCTGGCGCTGCTTCCACGTGCCCTTTAGGGCGAAAAAAAAGAGGGGCCAAGGCCCCTCTTTTTACTTGCGGACATAGTCGACATAGCGGAACTTGAGGCCGTTTTCCTCAAAGGTCTCGCTCTCCGACTCGATGCGCCAGTCGGGATTGTCGTCGAGGTTGGGGAAGAAGCTGTCGGCGTCCGGGTCAGCGTCGACCTTGGTGACGTAGACGCGGTCGCAGCGGGAGAGAAGCGCCATGTAGACGCTGGCACCGCCGATGACGATGGCGTCGTCGCCGCCGAGCGCGGCGGCTGCATCAAACGAGTGGGCGATCTCCGCGCCGGGGACGTCGAGGTCGCGGTGGGAGAGGACGATGTTGCGGCGGTCCTTGAGGGGCTTGCCGCCGGGGAAGGTGTCGAGGGTCTTGTGGCCGAGGATGACGGTCTTGCCGACGGTGAGGGCGCGGAAACGCTTGTGGTCGGCAGAGATGCGGAACAGCAGCGCGCCGTCGCGGCCGATGCCCCAGCTCCGGGAAACGCAGACGATTGCGGTCATAGTATCAACTCCATGGCTTTCTCTATAAATTTTGCCGACGCGAACGCTCAGACGGCAATGGGGATCTTGTCTTCAAAGGGACTGAACTGATAATTTTCCAGCCGGACGCTGTCGGGAGTGAAGGCGTAGAAATCCGTCACGGCGGGATCGAGGGTGAACTGCGGGGCGGGGTGCTCCGGCTCGGAGAGCATCTTTTCGATGATGGGGATGTGGCGGTCGTAAATGTGCGCGTCGGCAATGACGTGGACGAGCTCGCCTGCTTTGAGGCCGGAGACCTGGGCAAACATGTGGACGAGCACCGCGTACTGACAGACGTTCCAGTTGTTGGCGGCGAGCATGTCCTGCGAGCGCTGATTCAGGATGGCGTTCAGCGTGCCGTTTGAGACGTTGAAGGTCATGGAGTAGGCGCAGGGGTAGAGGTTCATGTCGTGTAGGTCCTCAAAATTGTAGAGGCTCGTGAGGATGCGGCGCGAGGCGGGGTTATGTCTGAGGTCATAGAGCACGCGGTCGACCTGATCGAACATACCCTCCTTGTATTGGTGCTTGATGCCAAGCTGATAGCCGTAGGCCTTGCCGATGGAACCGGTTTCGTCCGCCCAGGCGTCCCAGATGTGGGAGGAGAGGTCGTGGACGTTGTTGGACTTTTTCTGCCAGATCCAGAGGAGCTCGTCCACCGCGCTTTTGAGATACGTGCGGCGCAGGGTGAGGATGGGAAACTCCTTTTGCAGATCGTAGCGGTTGACAAGGCCAAATTTTTTGACCGTGTGGGCGGGGGTGCCGTCCTCCCAGTGGGGACGGACGGTGAGGTCGTCGTCGCGCACGCCGTTTTGGAGAATGTCGAGGCAGTTGGCGCGGAAGACCTGATCGGCGTAGCTCATGCGCGCGCCCTCACTTGGTTTCACAGCCCGCGGCGCGGACGGCGGCGAGCGCCAGCTCGAGCGTCGGGTCGACGTTGGGGTAATCGAGATGATAGATGTCGAACGCGGGGGGGAGCTCGGTGCAGCCGAGGATCAGGACCTCGGCTCCGCGCGCGAGAAGATGCTCGCAGGCGGCGCGGAAGGCGGTCGCGTCATGCGTGAGGTCGCCGGCCTTGACGCCGTTGTAGATGATGTCCATGACGGCGGATTGATCTTCGGTGTTGTCGGGGGTGATGAGCTCGACGCCACTGCCCTCGAACGTGCGCTGGTAGATGCCGGTCTGGACGGTGCCGTCGGTCGCGAGGAGACCGGCGCACTTGACGCCGCGGGACTTGAGCGCGTCGCGCGTGATGGCGATCATGTGCAGAACGGGGATGGAGACGGACGAGGCGACGGCGTCATAAAAGTTGTGCGCGGTGTTGCAGGGCATGATGAGAAGATCCGCGCCGATGGACTCGAGGCGCTGCGCGCTCTTGACCATTTCGGGGACGGGGTCGGCGCCACCGTGCAGGAGGGCTGCCGTGCGGTCGGAAATATTGGTATTGGAGTCGATGCACACGCGCGGATGGTCCTGATCGCAGGAGGCAGCCGTGTGCAGGGTGATCTTCTGAAAGAGGTCGGCGGTAGCGAGAGGACCCATGCCGCCGAGGATACCGATGACCTTTTTATCACTCATGGAGAAGCCCCTTTTCTTTCTTTTCGAGCAGCTTTTGATCGTGATTCGGGAGCGCGGCGAGCTCGCGGTCACGCTGGATGATCTTCTTGAGACCTTCGACGGCGACCTTGACGGAGGCGGAGGTGTCCTCGCTCATGTCCTGATCGAGGCCGGCCTTTTCGCGCTCCTGATTCCAGACAACGTGGAAGCAGGAGCCGCAGCGGCAGCCGAGCGCGGAGGCGACGACGAACATTGCGGCGGACTCCATTTCGCTTGCCTTGACGCCAAGGCGCTTCCAGCTCTCCCACTTTTGCAGAAGCTCGTAGTAGACGGGGCTCTTTTCCGGGGAGTGCTGGCCGTAGAAGCTGTCCTTGCACTGGACGACGCCGGTGTGGGTGCAGTAGCCGAGCTCTTCGGATGCCTGACGAAGGGCGAGGGTGATGTCGAAATCGGCGACGGCGGGGAACTCGATGGGCGCGTATTCGAGCGAGGTGTGCTCGTAGCGGATGGCGCCGGTGGCGACGACGATGTCGCCGGACTTGACGTTTAAGTCAATGCCGCCGCAGGTGCCGGTGCGGATGAAGGTGTCCGCGCCGAGCTGATGCAGCTCCTCCATGGCGATGGAGGCGGACGGGCCGCCGATGCCGGTGGAGCAGACGGAGACCTTTTCGCCCAGCAGCGTGCCGGTGTAGGTGGTGTATTCGCGGTTGCGCGCGACGAGATGGGCATCGTCGAACAGTGCGGCGATGGAGGGGCAGCGGCCGGGGTCGCCGGGCAGGATCACATAGCGGCCGACTTCACCCTTGGCGCAGTGGATATGATAGAGACGTTCCAGTTCATGCATGATGACAGCGCTCCTTAGCTATAAAATCATTCAATAATTATATCAGAGGAGAAGAGGGGGCGCAAGGGGGCAGACGGAGAGATATGAGCAAAAACGGGGTTGCGCTTTGTGCATGAAGCAGATTATAATAGGGCAACAAAATAAGAAAAGAGGAAGAATATGAGCTATAAAGCGGTTCTTTTTGATATGGACGGGACGCTGCTCGATACGCTGGAGGACCTGCGCGACAGCACGAACCATGTACTGCGGCAGATGGGCTATCCAGAGCGGAGCCTTGAGGAGATGCGGCGCTTTGTCGGCAACGGGGCGGAAAAGCAGATCCGCCGCGCCGTGCCGGAGGGGACGAGCGAGGAAAAGATCATGGAGGTGCTGACGGCGTACCGCGCGTACTATCAGGACCACTGCCAGATCAAAACACGGGTGTACGACGGACTTTTGGACATGCTGAGCGAGCTGAAGGCAAAGGGCATCAAGCTGGCGGTCGTGTCGAACAAGCCAGACAGCGCGGTGCAGAAGTTGAGCCGGGAGTATTTCGGCGACCGGATGGACTTTGCCGTCGGCCCGAGCGACGGCGTGCGCTGCAAGCCGTACCCCGACATGGCGGAGACGGCGCTGAAAGCGCTGGGAATTGCAAAAAAGGACGCGGTGTTCGTCGGAGATTCCGAAGTGGACGTGCAGACGGGGCTGAACGCCGGACTGGACGTCATCGCTGTGAGCTGGGGGTTCCGCTCGAGGGAAGTTGTGATCGAAGCCGGCGCGAAGATGATCGCCGATGATGCGAGTGAGCTGGAAAAGCTCATTCTCGAATGATTGTCTCCCATGCTGGGAGGGGATTCCCCTGCGCCGCGCAGGGGGGCGAATAAAGGGGGCCATTCTCTCACGTGAGAGAATGGCCCCCTTTAAATCCCCCAAGAGAACGCAAGGGGCCTTGCCCCTTGACCCCGCACATTGGCAGCTTTGGTCTTGAATGACTGCATGCGCTGCGCAGTGTAGGTGCGGTGTACATGGCTTCGCCATGAATCCCTACGTTTCGTTACGTCTTGCAACCGCGCCTTACTACCGTGAGGCGCGAGTGACGGTAGTTGGGCGGCAGACTGCGTGCGAAATAGCGGTATTGCTGCGCTCGCCGCATCGAGTAGTACCCCGTTAGACGGAAATTACTGTGCACTTCTACAAGATCAGCAGAGCGGCAGCGGATGATAGGAGCAGGCCAAATCGTATAGCAACATCGCCTGGCAGGCATTTTCATTCCGGAGGCATAAAGACCATTCGAGCCAGAGGCTACCAACGTGAAATTTTCTCTGGGAGGGTTTAAGGGAGGGGCATCTCTTTTTCACTGCCGCAGGTACTGCGGCATTTTTTTGCGCGCAAAATTTTGCGCGCGTGCATACGACTGTGCAACAAAACGGGTGCGGCGGGGTTCGGGTGAAAAGAGAAAACAAAATGGGGGGACACGATGGAGAAAAAGGAGCTGGGGCGCGAGGATGTGATCGAGGCGCTCAAGGAGATCGCGTTCGGACGGGTGAACCGCGGGGTGGAGCTGACGTATCTGAGCGAGCCGACGGCGCAGTTGATCCGCAAGATGGACTTGTCGGCGGTGGCGGAGTTCAAGAGAAACGGCAACGGCACGGTGGAGGTCAAGTTCGTCGACCGGGTGAAGGCGCTCAGCGCGCTCTATGACATGCTGGGCGGCGGAGACGCGGACGAGGCGGCGGAGTTCTTGCAGGCGCTGGAGCAGGCGGGAGAGGAGAAGGACGATTGGCGGGCGTGAAGCAGTTTTCCGCCAAGCAGAAGACGGCAATGACCTGGTGGGCGAATCCAAGATACCAAGAGTACGACGCGATCATCTGCGACGGGGCGGTGCGAAGCGGAAAGACGCTGTCGATGGGGATGGGCTTTTTCCTGTGGGCGATGCGGCGCTTTAGCGGCGAGCAATTTGCGCTGTGCGGGAAGACGATCGTGTCGCTGCGGCGCAACGTGTTGCATGAGATTTTACCGAAGGTGACGGCGCTGGGCTTTCACTGCGAGGAGAAGCGGAGCGAGAATTTAGTGGTCGTGCGAAGCGGAGGGAGGGAAAACCGCTTTTACCTCTTCGGCGGATACGACGAGGGGAGCGCGGCGCTCATCCAGGGTGTGACGCTGGCGGGGGTGCTGTTCGACGAGGCGGCGCTGATGCCGCGCTCGTTTGTGGAGCAGGCGAGCGCGCGATGCAGCGTATCGGGCAGCAAGCTGTGGTTCAACTGCAACCCCGAGGGGCCGATGCACTGGTTCTACCGCGAGTGGATCCTGCGCGCGGAGGAGCGTGGGGCGCTGTATCTGCACTTTACGATGGACGACAATCCGTCGCTCTCGCCGCGCATTCGGGCGCGGTACGAAAAGGCATACAGCGGGACATTTTACCGGCGGTTCATCCTGGGCGAGTGGACGGCGGCGAAGGGGCTCATCTATGACTTCTTTACGCCGCAGGAGTATTGCGCTCGTGTGCCGGAAAAGCCGTGGGAGCGGGTGAGGATCTCCATCGACTACGGGACGGTGAATCCGACGAGTTTTGGCCTGTGGGCGCTCAAGGACGGGGTGTGGTACCGGGCGCGGGAGTATTACTTCGATTCGCGCAGAGAGGGGCGGCAGAAGACGGACACGGAGTATGTGGCGGACCTTAAAAAGTTTGCGGCGGGGGAGACAGTGGAAAAGGTGATCGTCGACCCGTCGGCGGCGAGCTTTATTGAGGCGCTGCGGCGCGAGGGATTCCCTGTGAGCAGGGCGGACAACGATGTGGCGGACGGCATCCGCGTGACGGCGAACCTATTGAAGCAGCGAAAGATCGTGATCTGCGAGGGCTGCGAGAGCTGCCTTAGCGAGATCGCGGCGTACTGCTGGGAGGAGAGCGGAACGGGAAGAGACCGGCCGAAAAAGGAGAGAGATCACGCGATGGATGAGATGCGGTATTTTGCCGTGTCGATCGCGAAAAAGGAACGCGGAGGCGGCATTGCGATGCGCGCGGTGGAGCGCGCGGCGCGATGAACAAAACGGAAAAGGAGAGGACAGGATGAAAGTACCCTGGCAGAAGGAGAGAAGCACGGGCGGCGAGACCGCCGTGCAGCTGCGCAGCGGCGGACGCAGTACATTCGGACGGCTTGAGAGCTATGTGCCGCTGCTGGACGGGGAGACAGCGCTTTACCGCGAGGTGCGCGAGGCGGTGCCGGTGGTGGACGCGGCCATCTGCAAGCTGATCCGGCTGACGGGCGGCGTGCGCGTGGCATGCGGCAACGAGCGGGCGGAGCAGGGCTTGCAGCGCTTTTTGTGCGAGGTGCCGGTGGGCAGAGGGCAGAGAGGCATCAACGCCTTTTTGGACTGTTACCTCGATTCGCTTTTGACCTGCGGGCGCGCGGTGGGCGAGATCGTACCGGACGCGGAAGGACGCGAGATCGCGGCGGTGCTGTGCGCGGACGTTTCGCAGGTGGAGGTGCGCGAGGGGGACAATCCGCTCGAATTCTGCCTGTGCGGTGTGGATGGCGGCGGGCGCAGCGTGCCGCTCGAGTATCAGGACCTACTGCTCTTTACACCGCTCAACCCCGAAGCGGGGCACCCTTACGGCGTTTCGATGCTGCGCTCGATGCCGTACTTAACGGGGCTGCTGCTGAAAATTTACGACGCGATGGGAAAGAACTGGGACCGCTGCGGCAATGTGCGCTTTGCGGTGACCTATAAGCCGCAGGACGGCGAGCTCGACCGCGGGGCGGCACAGGAGCGCGCCGAGCAGATCGCCGAGGAATGGTCGCGGGCGATGCAGGAGGGCAGAAACGGCAGCGTGCGCGACTTTGTATCGGTGGGCGACGTGTCGATCAAGGCCATCGGCGCGGACAACCAGATCCTCGACAGCGAGACGCCGGTACGGCAGATCTTAGAGCAGCTGGTGGCGAAGACGGGGCTGCCGCCGTTTATGCTGGGGCTGAGCTGGTCGTCGACCGAGCGGATGAGCGCGCAGCAGGCGGATATGCTGACAAGCGAGATCACGGCGCTGCGGCGCACGCTCGAACCGGTCATCGAGCGCGTCTGTACGCTGTGGCTTAGGATGCACGGCTACGGCTGCCGTGCGGTGGTGGACTGGGAGGACATCAACCTGCAGGATGAGGTGGAGGAGGCCAAAGCGGCACTCTACTTGCAGCAGGCGCGAAAGCTCAGGCAGGAAAATGATGAAGCGGAGGGGAAATGAGCATGGAAGTGAGAAAAGAGAGCAATGGGCTCAAAAACAGCATGGTGACGCGCGAGGAACTGGCGATCATCAATCAGTTCACGAAGCGCGCGCTCAAAGAGGACGAGGTCTACACCTTTGCCGTGCGGCTGTGCGACAACGAGGTGGACCGGGACGGCGAGCGCTTTCCGCGCGCGACGCTCGAAGAGCTCGCGGAGCTGTTTGTGGGCAAAAGCGGCATTTTTGACCACGAGTGGACGGCGAAGGGGCAGGCGGCGCGCATCTACCGCACGGAGATCGTGGAGGAAGAGGGCGTTTGCTCACAGGGCGAGGGGCGCTGCTATCTCAAGGGCTATGCGTATATGCTGCGCGGCGGCGAGAACGATGCGCTGATCGCGCAGATCGAGGGCGGCATCAAAAAGGAAGTGAGCGTGGGGTGCAGCGTGGAAAGGTGCGTGTGCTCCATCTGTGGTGAGGACATCAACACCTGCGCGCACAAAAAGGGCGAGGTGTACGGCGGCAAGGTGTGCTGCGCGGAGCTTGTGAACGCGCAGGACGCGTATGAGTGGAGCTTTGTAGCGGTGCCGGCGCAGCCGAGAGCGGGCGTTTTGAAGCGCTGCGGCGGAGAGGACGCGGGCACGCTCAAAACGCTCGTCAAGCGGCGCGGGTCAAGAGCGAACCAGAGGGAGCTTGAAAGCCTTGAAAAGCAGGCGGAGGTCGGTAAGCGCTACTTGAGTGAGCTGCGCGGCGAGGTGAAGCGGCTGATGCTCGTGTGCGAGCAGGAGGCGGATGGCGAGGCCATTGAAAAGCTCGCGGAAAAGCTCGACGAGAGCGAGCTCAAGGAGATGGAGAAGCTGTATCGCGGGAAGATGGCGAAAAAGCTGGGGCTGCGCACGCAGCTCACTTACGGAGAGAAGACGAAAGCGGCGGAGGACGAGAGCGACTTTCGCGTGTGAAAAGGAACAAAAAGCAGCGGCGCTTTTTGGATAGAACAACAGATCAAGGAGGAACGGTATGAGCATTTCTTATGAGGGCATCGGCGAGTGGTGCGCAACGTTTGTTTGCGGCGCGGTCAGCGAGGGCGACATTGTGAAGGTGAGCGCGAACGGCACGGTGGGCAAGTGCACGGCGGGCGACGGCTTCTGCGGCGTGGTGCGCGCCGTCGCACATGACGGCAAGGCCTGCACGGTGCAGCTCGGCGGCCTTGCGAGCGTGAAATACAGCGGCACGGCGCCTGCGGTGGGCTACGCTGAGCTGATGGCAGACGGCTCGGGCGGCGTGAGCAAGCCGGGCGAGAACCAGAGCGGCAGCAGCTATCTTGTGCTGAGCGTGGACAGCGCGGCGGACAAGGCCGTCATCAAGCTTTAAGGAGGAGAAGGACAAATGGCTTATCAGTATGAAAATGTGAAGCTCGAAAAGGGCATGTACGGCCAGAACGGCAGAAGTTTTCTGAAGGTGCTCGAATCGCTCGACCCGAGCGAGAACTACAAGGGCACGGCGCTCGAGGGGCTGGACGCCTTTCAGCGCCAGCTCAAGCGCTTTGATATCCACGTCAAGGGCGCGGGCAGCGACATGGTGGAAAAGTTTTTCCACACGAGCGAATCGTCCGTGCTGTTCCCGGAGTTCGTCTCCCGCGTGGTGCGCCAGGGCATGGAAAGCGACATCCTGCCCGACATCACTGCGACCGTGACGAATTTTGACGGCATGGACTACCGCTCTATCGCGTCCGTTCCGACGGATGACGACAAGGAGCTCAAGCGCGTGGAGGAGGGCGCGGGCATCCCGACGACCAGCATCCGCACGCAGGAAAATCTCGTGAAGCTCCACAAGCGCGGCAGAATGCTGGTCGCGTCCTATGAGGCTATCCGCTTCCAGCGACTGGACCTCTTCTCTGTGACGCTGCGCCAGATCGGCGCGTACATCGCGCGCATGCACTTAAAGGACGCCATCGACGTTTTGATGAACGGCGACGGCAACAACAATGCGGCAACAAGCTATACCATCGGCGATGGCGGCATCGGCGGCACGAAGGGCACGCTGAGCTATGACGCGCTGCTGGGCTTCTGGTCGCAGTTTGACCCCTATACGATGAACACGATGCTGATGGGCAGCGACATGATGCTCGCGATGCTCAAGCTCTCGGAGTTCCAGAACCCGCTGACGGGCCTCAACTTCCAGGGCACGGGCACGCTCGCGACCCCGCTGGGTGCGAAGCTCCTGCGCACGAGCGCAATGCCCGCGGGCAAGATCATCGGCCTTGACAAGAACTATGCGCTCGAGCGCATCTGTGGCAGTGAGGTGCTGGTCGAGTACGACAAGCTCATCGACCGCCAGCTGGAGCGCGCGGCCATCACGAGCATTTCCGGCTTTGCAAAGCCGTATCAGGAGGCCTCGAAGGTGCTGTCCTTACAGTAAAAAGTAAGGAGGAAGAGCGAATGGCGGAGAGCATGAGCGAGCAGATCTTTTCGATCGCGTGTGCGCTGAGCAAGGCGGACGAGAGCGAGAAGAGCATGCTCCGAATGATCTGCACGGCGCAGGAGGAGAGCCTTGTGCGCGCGCTGAAAGAGGGCGTCGCCAAGGAGGACTGCGAGAGCGCGTTTATCTGCGCGGTGTCGTGGTTGGCGGCGGCCGCGCTGGAGAGCGCGAGAGCGGGTGGGGAGGAGTTTTCCTCCCTGCGCGCGGGCGACCTGACAGTGACGAAGCGTTCGTCCGATGAGGGGAGCAAAAGGCTGTCGCTGCTGCGCGAGCAGGCGTGGGCGCTGATGCGCCCGTATACGACGGACGGCGGGTTCTGCTTCCGCGGGGTGGAGACGTGAAGCGGGCGCTGAGTGAGGCATTCGCGCGCTACGGCATGAGCGTTTCGGTGCTGCACGGCGGAGAGACGGCGGAGACGAAGGCATTTTTGCAGCTTGTGAAGAGGGAGAACGGCGAGGAGCCGTTCTCTGTGACGGCGCTGGGCGCGGTCGACGAGCAGTGCTGGCGGTACCTGGGGCCGGAGGACGTCAAGATCGCGATGGGCGACTTTGTGCAGTGCGGAGAGAGGCGGTACGTCGTGCGCGCGGCGGGGCCGTTTTACGTGGGTGAGGAGATCGCCTACTACTGGGCGATGCTGCATCCGAAGGAGGAAGAGGCATGACGGCGGTCGGACAGGTGAAGCGCGCGGTGGCTGCGGCGATCAAGGCGGCGGGGTGCGCGGCGATCGAGAGTTACAGCGAAGAACAGCTCAAGCGGTATGCGACCGCGGTGGCGGCGGTCGGCACGAAGGAGACGGTGATCGAGGAGAGCGGCGCGGCCCAGTATCTGGGAGAAAAGGTCGACGAGGCGACGCAGGAGACGGTATCTGTCTACGGGCGGAAAATGCTGCTGACGCTGCTCATCGAGGTGTATGCGCCGAGGACGCTGGGCGCGGCGGGCTGCGAAAAAGCGGCGGAGGTGGTGACGCAGGCACTGATGACGGCGCTGCCGGAGGGGCTGAAGCTCGGATCGCTCCAGTGGGGCAAGACCGGCTGGGACAAGACGACGGGCATGTTCCGGCTGGACGCGAGCGCGAAATATGCGGCGTACTTTGTCGCGGAGGCGGCAGAGGATGAGACGGTGTTTACCGATTTTATATTGAAAGGTACGGTGAAAGAACGTGAATAGTACGATCCATGAGCGGCCGGGCGTGTATTCGTCCTACGACGCATCGAGCGTGGTGAGCGCGAGCGCTGCGGCGAAGACGATCGGCGCGGCAGCGGTGGCGACGAAGGGGACGGCCAATAAGGTGGAGCTCATCACCTCGTATGAAGAGGGAAAGAGCGTATTCGGGGAGGATGCGAGCGGCGTGTATGGCATGAGCACGCTGCTCAAATTCCTCTTCGCCAACGGCGCGGGTGCAGTGAAGGCTGTGGCCGTGGGCAAGGACGAGAGTGAAGAGAAGGACTACGCGAGCGCGTTTGCGGCGCTCTCTGATGAGGAAGATGTCGGCGTGATGGTGTGCGACAGCGCGGCGCAGAGCGTGCATCTGCTCCTCAAAACGGCGGCAGAGGATGCCTCGGCGGCGAGACGCGAGCGCATCGCGGTCATCGGTGGTTCGGAAGAGACGGTCGCGCAGATGGTGAACCGCGCGAAGGCTGTCAACAGCGAGCGCGTAGTGCTGGTGGGACCGGATATCGCATCGGACGACGGCGGTACGATGAGCGCGGTGTTTGCCGCGGCGGCGGTGGCGGCGGTGATCGCGGGAAACACCGACCCGTCCGTGCCTATCAACGGCGCGGAGCTGACGCTTTTCGGCGCGGCGGGCAAGAGACTGAGTGACAATGAGATCGACCAGCTGGTGCGCGGCGGCGTGACGCCGATCGAGACGGTGGGCGGCGTTTCCTCGCCGGTGCGAGGTATCACGACGAAGACTTCGAGCGGCGGGGCGGCGGACACGACGTGGCGCGAGCTGACGACCATTTTGATCGTGGATGAGGTCATCCCGACGATCCGCAGCGCGCTGCGTACGCGCTTTGCCAGAAGCAAGAACACCGCGCAGAGCCGTGGGGCCATCCGCTCGCAGGTGGTGCTGGAGCTCGAGGAGATGAAGAGCCGCGAGATCGTGGACAGCTACGGCGAGGTGCTGGTGAGCGCGCTCAAGAGCGACCCGACGGTGTGCCTGGTGGAATTCAGCTTTACGGTGGCGCACGGGCTGAACCGCATCTATCTGACGGCGCACATCACGGTGTAAGGAGGAAAAATATGGCGAATACGGTATTGCCGCTGAGCAGCGACATCTATCTCGAAGTCGACGGCAAAAAGGTGGCGGTGGTGCAGAGCTACACGACGAGAGCGACGCGCACGAGCCGCGAGATTGAGGCCTTTGGCGAAAACGAGCCGGTGGCGACGATCGCGGGCGCGAACAAGTACACGCTGGAGTTGAGCCGCCTGTACGCGACGGATGAGGCCATCAGCGACGGCATCAACTTCTATGATCTGAACGACTTTTCGCTTGTGATCTGCAAGCCGGACAAGCGCATCATCTACTCGCAGTGCCGCTGGAGCAGCATTGAGGAGGCGGGCAAGCTCGGCGACCCGGCGGCGGAGAAGGTGACGATCATCGCGCGTAAGCGCATGGAGATCGCAAGCTGATGGACGAGCTTCTGCTGAACTTTTTGGGGCGCGAGCGGGAGAAGACGGTGCGCATCGGGGAGAGAACGTGCGCGATGCGGCTGCTTTCGGCCCGTGAGACGCTCTCGCTGCGGCGCGAGATCGCGCAGCTTGACTGCGCCGACGAAGAAGAGCGTGCGTTGCGCGCGAACGCGGCGCTGCTCAAAAGAAGCCTGACGGAGGGCGAAGAGGCGGCCTTTGCAAGCGCGGAGGACGTTGAAAATGCACTGAGCGTCGGCGAGATCAACGAGCTGGTGCGGTGCTACGCGCTGCTTGACGGGGCGGAGAACCCGTCGAGCGAGGACGGGCGCGAGAAGGTGGAAGCGCTAAAAAAAGCATGGAGCACGCGCCCTACGAACGGCTGAAATGGCGCGTGCTCCGATATGCCGGCGCGCTGCCGAGCGAAAAGCGCGCGCAGGAGATGACGGACGCGGACTACCTCTATTGCCTTGTGCACGAGATGCTCGACCGCGAGGAGGCGATGGAGCGGCTGTGCCCCGAGTGCCGGACGCGCGCGGAGGAGGCACGGTGCAGCATTTGCGGCGCAAAGCTCGGCGAAACCGCAGGCGGCGGCAACGCGAGCTTTGATATGGCGCGCTTTATCCGCATGAAGGAGGGGCGAAAACCTTGAATTACATCGAATGGGCGCTGCAAAGAGGCGCAGAGCTGTGGCGCGCGCGGGAAGAGACACTGAAAAAGCGCCTCTCCCTTGTGCCGGAGGGGACGGCGCAGAAAAAGGCGGCGGAGGCGCAGCTTTCGGAAGAGGAAGCCGCGGCGCAGGATGCGGAGATGAGCGGCGGCGCGGAAACTGCGGCAGAAGCAGCGGATGATCCGGTGGAGACGGCGGCGGTGCGGCTTGGGCAAAAGCTCGGGCTGGGTGCGACGCAAGAAGATGATGGCTCGGAGAGGGAGACGGCGTTTTCTGCCGATTTGGCGGGCACTGCGGCGGCGAACGCTGCGCTTCTGCGCGCGAGGAAGGCCGAGAGCGCGGACAATGCGTCCGACTGGATAAGAAAGCTCCTGAGCGCGGACGGCCGCGACGGGGCGAGCGCGGCGGCAGCGCGAGGGAAAAATGACTTTTCACTCGCGCAGGAGCAGGAGGTGCGTGAGACGGAGTCGTTTTCGCTGAGCTTAGAGCGCGACGCGCGCCGATACGACGGCGGATTTTTATTTTACTGAGAAAGGGGCGGGAGGATGAACCTTGCACCGATGCGATACAAGGATTATGTCTGGCCGCACAACCCGGAGACCTACACCATCTCGTTCAAGCGGCAGGTGGCAGTGGCGAAGGTGCCGTTCGGGCGCTACGGGATGCAGGATCTCGGAATGAGCTACCGCGTGATGGAGGGCGAAGGCGTTTTTGCGGGGAAGGGCGCCTACGACGAGTTCAAAAAGCTGGCATCGGTCTTCTACCAGGGCGGGCCGGGGCTGCTGATCCATCCGGTGTGGCAGGCGTCGCAGGCGTACTTTGTGTTGCTGGAACTGGCGCAGCAGCCGCTTGAAAACTACGTGCGCTATCGCTTTGCCTTCTGGGAGACGAGCCCACTCGATACGTCGCTCATCCGCGTGAGCGGCGGAAGCGGCAGCGCGGGCACGGGAACGAAAACGGCGAGCTCGTACTACACGGTCAAGCGCGGCGACACGCTGTGGGGCATCGCGAACACGTATGGCGTGACGCTGACGGCGCTTTTGAACGTGAATCCGCAGATCAAAAATCCCAACAGGATCGCCGTGGGAGAGCGGGTGACGCTGCCGTGATGAAGGGGTATCTGACGACGTGCGACGGTGCGCAGTTTGAGCTGCCGACGCTGCTGAAGTGGGAATTTTCCTACACGGGAAGCGTGCCGTGCGACAGCTTTACGCTGCGGTGCGCATACGAGCCTGCGATGGCGGAGACGCTGCGGCGGGCGGTGCGCTTCACGGCGAGAGAGGACGGCACGGTCGAATTTGCGGGCGTTGTGGACGAGTGCGGCGTGACATGCGATGAAAAGGGCTTGCAGCTTGAGGTGAGCGGACGCGGCATGGCGGCGCTGCTGCTCGACAACGAGGCAGAGAGCGTGAGCTATCAGTGGGCGACGATGGAGGAGATCCTCAAAAACCATGTGACGCCGTACGGCATTGTGTGCACGGGCTATGACGCGGTGACGGCTGCGGCACGGTACCGCGTGGCGAACGGGTCGAGCCAGTGGAAGGCGCTGAACGATTTTGCAGCGCTGCACGGAGGGATCGCGCCGTATTTCGACAAGACGGGCGCGCTGGAAGTGAAGAAAAACCGCAGGGCCGCGCGCGTGAGCATTGACGCCAAAACGCCGGTGACGGCGCTCGCCTACTGCGACAAGCGCTACGGCGTGATCGCTGAGGCGCTGGTGGTGGACAGCAAGGCGGGCGTGAAGCAGAGCGTGAAAAACGAGGCGTTCTGTGCTCGCGGCGGCACGAGCAGGCGCGTATTTTACGTGCCGGCGCGCAGCGGCACGCAGGCAATGCGCTACACGGGGGAGTATCAGATCGCAAAGTCGAAGGGGGGCGCGGAGACGCTGCGCGTGACGATCGCGGGGCGGTTCACCGCCGCGCCGGGGGATATCGCGGCGGTGAGCGGGACGAAGATCGGCATTGTGGGCAATTTCCGCGTGATCGAGTGCGTGAGGCGCTTCGGCGAGAGCGGAGAGGCGTGCGAAGTGACGATGCAGAGGGAGTGAGAGACGATGTGGCTATCGAGAAAGCTGAGCCAGCATGAGATGCAGGACGTGGCCTCGGCGCAGGACGGAACGGTGACGGTCGAGGGCGGCGAGCTGGCGGTGTTCAGCAGCGGGGAAAAGCGCGAGGTGAAGACCGCCGCGCCCGGCGGCTATGAGTGGCAGCCGAAAAAGGGCGAGGATGTGCTGGTGGTGCGCGGCGGGACCTTTGGCGAGGAGGCCTACGCCGTGGGCGCGGTGGGGCAGAGCGCGGACGACCTGGCACCCGGCGAGGTGCGCATTCGCTCCGCCGCGGCGGGGACGGAGATCGTGCTGCGCAACAACGGGCGCATCGACATCAACGGCGCCCTCTACATCAACGGTATGCCGTATCTGGGGATGGGAGGCTGAGGATGGAGCTGAAGATCAAAGACCGCGATTATGTGGCCGACGGCGCGGGCGGGCTCGTGCGCGTGAGCGGCTGGGACGAGCTGCTCGAACGCGTGCTCTTCAAGCTGAGTGTGCGGCGCGGGAGCTTTGCGCTCGCGCCAGAGCTTGGCAGCAAGCTGCACCTTTTATGGCGGGAAAAGGGCGAGAGCCGCGCGACGGCGGCAAAGCAGTACGTGGCCGAGGCACTGGCGGATGAAGAGGGCCTGAGCGTGACGGGCATGGAGCTTGCGGAAAAGAATGGATTTTTGGAGCTGCGCGTGCTGCTGCGCTATGAGAACGAAACGGGCGAGGCGGTCGTGACGATAGGGGGAGAGTGAAGAATGGAAGAGCTGAACGCGATCTACGAGCGGATGCGCGCGATCTTTGCCGAGGAGGCGGGCTTTGTGCCGAACGACGGCTGCGACGCGATGGTGCGCCTCTATGCGCTGGCGAGCGAGGTACTGTCACTTCTGGCGCAGGCGGACTGGGTGCTGGATCAGAGCTTTCCGCAGACGGCGGTGGGGCAGTATCTTGATTATCACGCCGAGACGCGGGCGCTGACGCGCCTTCCCGCGGCGAAAGCGGCGGGCGTGCTGCGCTTTTCCGCGCCGTCGGCGGCGGTGACGGATTATGAGATCGACGCGGGAAGTGTGGCGATGACGAGCGGCGGTGTGCGCTTTGAGACGACGAAAAAGGCAGTGCTCTTAAAGGGCGAGACCTATGTGGACGTTCCGGCGAGCGCCGTGGAGGCGGGGGTGAGCGGCAACGCCATCGCGGGCGCGATCCATCTGATGTCCGTGTATCCGGTGGGCATCACGCAGTGCACAAATCCTGAGGCGTTTTCCGGCGGGAGCGACGAGGAGAGCGATGAAAAGCTGCGCGAGCGCGTACTAGCAAGCTACAAGCGCCTGCCGAACGGCGCGAACGCGGCGTTTTACGAGCAGGAGGCGATGAGCTTTCCGAACGTGGCGGCGGCGAAAGCGGTCGGCCGCGCCCGCGGCATCGGCACGGTGGATGTGTATGTTTCGACGCACGCGGGCGCGCCGGATGAGAAGCTGCTCGGCGAGATCGAGGCGGTCTTGCAGAAAAAGCGCGAGATCGCGGTGGATGTGGAGGTCAAGGCGCCGACAGAGAAGACCGTCAACATGAGCGCGGAGCTGACGGCGGAGCAGGGCTGGACGATGCAGGAGATCACCGATGCGGCGACGGCGGCGCTGCAGGCGTACTTCACCGGCGAGCGGCTGGGTGAAGCGGTGTATACGGCGAAGCTCGCGAACATCCTATACGGTGTGGAGGGCGTAAAGAACTGCCATCTGCTCACGCCGAGCGCGGATGTGAGCGTGAGCGCGACGGAGCTGCCGGTGCTCGGCACGGTGACGATCACGGAGATCGGGGCGGGTGAGGCATGACGTATTATGACTATCTCTGCCGCCTTTTGGAGCCGATGCGCGTTTACCGCACCGAGCGCGGCACGCTGAGCGGCGGAGAGCTGTACGCAGCGGGCAAAGCGCTGGATGAAGCGGACGGCGCGATGGAATACGCCGAGCAGGAGGGCGTTTTGCAGACGGCGGAGGGCGAGGGCCTTGCAAGGCGGGAGAAGCTCTTTTCCCGCTGCCCGGTCAGCGTTTCGACTGCGCTGCGGCGCGAAGCCATCGCGGCGCTCGCGCGCATCAACGCCGACAGCTTCACGTTGGATGCGATCAACTCGACGCTCAGCGGCTGCGGCATCAAGGCACTGGCGGAGGAGACGGAGAAAAAGGGAACGGTCAAGGTGTGGTTTCCGAACACCGTGGGCGTGCCGGATGAGTTTTCACAGGTGGAGAGCATCATCCTTGATATCATCCCGTGCCATCTGCTGGTGGAGTTCTACTTCCGGTATCTGACGTGGCTCGAGTGCGAGGCACAGAAATTTACATGGCAGAGCGTGGAGGACGCGCATCACACATGGGAGAGCTTTGAAAAGGCGGTGCCGAAAGAAGAATGACGGAACAGGAGATCTCGGTCAAACTGACGGAGACCGAGCAGCGCGCCAAGTCGAACACACACCGCATCGAAAAGCTGGAACAGCAGCAGAAGGACCTGAATAAGCTGGTAACGGCGGTGGAGGTGCTCGCCTCGCGCGAAAAGGGCGTGGAGACGGACGTCAAGGAGATCAAGGCGGACGTGAAGACCATCACGCAGAAGGGCGGAAAGCGCTGGGATGCGATGATCGACCGCGTGCTGTACGTGCTCATCGGGGCGGCGATCTCCCTGCTGATGACAGGGGGGAGCTTATGAAAGGGAAAAGAAGGCGCACAAAAAAGAAACGCGTGAGCTTTTCCAAGCTCTTGCTGCTGCTCGAGAGCGGGATCGTGCTTTATACGACGTATGAGGGCTTTGCGTTGGCAAAGTTTGCGGTCGCGTCAGGTTTTATGGGCACGCTCCCGTGGATCGCGACGATGGTGACGGCGGCGTGGGGCGCTTACGGCACGAGCGCCGCGTGCTACTATGCCAAGGCAAAGGCGGAAAATACGGCGGGCGGCGTGACGTATGAAACGGTGTGCCGCGGGCAGGACTGCGAGGGGTGAGAGAGCATGGAGCTTATGAAAAAGAGACTGGCGAATCTTTTGAGCGTGAAGAGCATCGTGACGCTGTGCCTGACGATCACGTTCTGTGTGCTGACGGTGCAGGCAAAGGTGACGCAGGAGTTCAACACGGTGTATCTTATGGTGATCGCGTTTTATTTCGGCACGCAGAACGGCAAAAACGCGCAGGAGGAAACGTAAATGCGCCACAGCAGAAGCATCAGCGACCTGCGCGCGGACGTGGCGGAGAACTGCCGGGCGCTGCTTATGCTCGCTGAGCGCGAGGGGTTGAGCGTTCTGGTGACGGAGACGGTGCGCGATGCGGCGTATCAGCGGATGCTCGCCGAGAAGGGCTACGCGGCCAAAGGAGCGGTGACGCCGTCGTTCCACGCCGAGCATGCAGGATTGGCCTTTGATATCTGCAAAAATGAGGCGGGGCACGAGTACGACGATCCTGCGTTCTTTATAAGGGTCGGAGAGATTGGGAAAATGCTCGGATTTTCCTGGGGAGGAGACTGGGGGAGCTTTCCCGACCGGCCGCATTTTCAGTGGGACGCGGGCGCCACGTACACGAGCGCGATGATCCGCGCGAAGCGCTATCCGCCGCCCATGCCGCGCTATGAGGAGGAAGAGATGACGCAACAGCAGTTTGACGCGATGATGGAAAACTACCTGAAAAGACTGGCGCAGCAGACGCCGGCAGGCTGGAGCGCGGAGGCACGCGCCTGGGCGGAGAAAAACGGCCTGATCGCGGGAGACGAGGCGGGGAACAAACAGTACCGCAGCTTTTTGACGCGCGAGCAGATGGCGGTGCTGATGCAGCGCTATGACGCGATGCAGCACGGCAAGTGACTAAAGGAACAGGTAAAAGCGTCGGAGGGTCTCCCCTCCGACGCTTTTTTGCGCTGTCACGACAGAAAACTTGCAGGAAATCTTGCAAATTACATGCTTTGCACAAAAAGAACGTGAAACGTCTCCACGGAAACGACAAAAAGCGACGCTAAAATTTGTTCAGTTTTTTTTCGCTTTCTGAACGGGTTTTCATTGATTTTGCGAGGAAGTTCCACTATAATTTACACTGAAGCCTGTATGAGCATCTTTCGAAGAATTTTTGACGGAATCCATGCAAGCAGAGAGGGCTCTTCGGCGATAAAAATGTTTATCAAAATCAGGGAGGGTTTTATCTTGAATAAGGTCATGTCACTGCACGATGCCGTTGCAAAGTACGTCGAGAATGGCGATACTCTTGCGATCGGCGGTTTCACCACCAACCGTAAGCCGTATGCCACGGTTAGTGAGATCCTGCGTCAGGGTCAGAAGGACTTCATCGTTTATGCCGGCCCCGGCGGCGGCGAAGTCGATATGCTCATCGGCGAGGGCCGCGTGGCTGCTTACATCAACTGCTACACCGCTAACTCCGGCTACACCAACGTTTCCCGCCGCTTCCGCGCTGCCATCGAGCAGGGCAAGCTCACGTATGAGGACTATTCTCAGGACGTGCTGATGCTCATGCTGCACGCCTCTTCTCTCGGCCTTCCGTTCCTGCCGGTCCGCCTGATGCAGGGCAGCGGCCTGATGAAGTTCTGGGGCATCAGCGAGGAAAAGCGCAAGACCATGCCCAAGATCGAAAATCTCAAGTGCGTCGAGATCGAGAACCCGATGGTGCCGGGGCAGAAGGTCGTAGCCGTGCCCGTGCCCAAGATCGACACCGCCATCATCCACGTCCAGCAGGCCTCTCCGGACGGCACCTGCATCATCATGGGCGATGAGTTCCATGATATCGACATCGCGATCGCCGCGCGCAAGACCATCGTCACCTGCGAGGAGATCGTCTCCGACGAGTTCATCCGCCGCGACCCGACCAAGACCCGTATCTTCGGCGAGTGCGTGCAGGCGGTCGTCAAGGCTCCCTATGGCGCATGGCCCGCTCAGTGCTATGATTACTATGACGACGACGACGCCGGCCTGAAGGAATACGACAAGGCCTCCAAGTATCAGGATGCCGAGGATGCCGTCAAGCAGCTTGAAAAGGCTGCGGCCAAGGCTGCCAAGGCGCTCGAGAAGGCTCCCGAGGACGAGAAGCTCAAGCTCGCCGCCGAGAACGCACAGAAGGCCTTCGAGCTCGCCAAGAGCGGTGAGAAGATTCCCGAGACCTTCAAGGATTTCCTCGAAAAGTGGGTCTACAGCTGCGAAGATCAGTCCGCTCTGCTCGATAAGCTCGGCGGCAGCCGTCTGATGCGCCTGAAGAACGAGCCGCACCTCGGCTATTCCACTACACATTAAGGTTTGGGAGGCTAAATAGAAATGTCTGATTATACGAAGTATACCAAGCAGGAAATGCAGGCGTATGCCATTGCTAAGAATATCAAGGAAAACCAGATCGTCATCGTTGGTACGGGCCTGCCGCTGATCGGTGCGTCCCTTGCCAAGCGCGCGGTCTGCCCCAGCTGCCACCCCATCGTCGAGTCGGGTCTGATGGACTGCGACCCCGTTGAGGTCCCCCGCTCCGTCGGCGATAACCGCTTCATGGCGCACTGCGCCGTGCAGTGGCCCAACATCCGCTTCGTCGGCTTCGAGGCCAACGAGTGGCTGCACGACGAGGATCGTCTCGTCGCCTTCATCGGCGGCGCGCAGATCGACCCGTACGGCAACGTGAACTCCACCTGCATTTTCGGCAAGGGCGACTACCTGCAGCCCACCACCCGCTTCACCGGTTCCGGCGGCGCCAACGGCATTGCCACCTACTGCAACACCATCATCATGATGCAGCACCAGAAGCGCCGCTTCATGGACCATGTCGACTACATCACCTCCTGCGGCTGGATGGACGGCCCCGGAGGCCGTGAGCGCGCGGGCCTGCCCGGCAACCGCGGTCCTCAGATGGTCGTCACTGACCTCGGCATCATGAAGTTTGATGAAGAGACCAAGCGCATGTACCTCGCTTACTACTATCCGTTCTCCTCTCCCGAGATGGTTCAGGAGAACACCGGCTTCGAGATCGACGTCTCCCGCGCCGAGTTGATGGAAGGTCCCTCTCCGGAGATCATCCGCCTCATCCGTGAGGAGATCGACCCGGGTCAGGCATTCATCAAGGTTCCCAAGGATAAGTAATTTGTTATTTCGATTTAAGAAGGAGAACTTAATATGAGCGAATATTCCATGCCCTCTTATTTCCAGAGCATGCCGGTCATCGGCAAGGATCTGAGCGCATTCCACGAGGACAACGCCGCTGAGATCCAGGCGGTGGAGCAGGAGATCCACGAGATCCGCGAGGCTGCCCTCGAAGCCGGTAAGAGCACCGAGGCGCTCAACGAGTCCGGCCAGTGGACGGCGATGCAGCGCATCATGGAGCTCGTTGACGAAGGCACCTGGTGCCCCCTCAACAGCCTCTATAACCCCCAGGACAACAAGAACGGCAGCGTTGGCATCGTCAAGGGCCTCGGCCGTATCGACGGCAAATGGGCCGTCATCATCGCGAGCGACAACAAGAAGCTCGCCGGCGCCTGGGTCCCCGGCCAGGCCGACAGCCTGCTGCGCGGCAGCGACACGGCCAAGCGCCTGCGCATCCCCCTCGTGTACGTGCTGAACTGCTCCGGCGTTAAGCTCGACGAGCAGGAGAAGGTGTACCCCAATCGCCGCGGCGGCGGTACGCCGTTCTATCGCAACAGCGAGCTCAACCAGATGGGCGTGCCCGTCATCGTCGGCATCTACGGCACGAACCCCGCCGGCGGCGGCTATCACTCCATCTCCCCGACCATCCTGATCGCGCATCAGGATGCCAACATGGCAGTCGGCGGCGCCGGTATCGTCGGCGGTATGAGCCCCAAGGGCCATGTCGACAAGGAGGCTGCTGAGGCGCTCATCAAGGCGCAGAAGAACCTCAAGAGCGATATCCCCGGCACTGTCGCCATCCACTATGGCGAGACCGGCTTCTTCCGCGAGGTCTACGCCGATGAAGAGGGCGTGCTCGCCGGTATCCGCAAGTACATCGACATGCTGCCCGCTTACGATCCCGAGTTCTTCCGCGTCGACGATCCCAAGGAGCCCCTGTTCGACGCCAACGACCTCTACAGCATCGTTCCGTTCAACCAGAAGCGCTCCTACGACATGGTCGAAGTTCTGGCGCGTCTTTTCGACGGCTCCGAGTTCATGGAGTACAAGCACGGCTACGGCCCCGAGATGATCACCGGCCTTGCCAAGATCGACGGTCTGCTCGTCGGCGTTGTCGCCAACTATCAGGGTATGCTGATGAACTACCCCGAGTACAAGATGGCGACTTACGGCCAGGCGATGGGCGTGGGCGGCAAGCTGTACCGTCAGGGCCTCATCAAGATGAACGAGTTTGTCACCCTCTGCGCGCGTGACCGCATCCCGATGCTGTGGGTCCAGGATACCACCGGTATCGACGTCGGCAACGACGCCGAGCGCGCTGAGCTCCTCGGCCTCGGCCAGAGCCTGATCTACTCCATCCAGTCCAGCAAGCTGCCGATGATGGAGATCACGCTCCGCAAGGGCACCGCCGCGGCGCACTACGTCCTCGGCGGCCCGCAGGGCAACGACAACAACGCTTTCTCCATCGGCACCGCTACCACCGAGATCTACGTCATGCACGGCGAGACCGCTGCGGCCGCCATGTATGCCCGCCGTCTCGTGAAGGAAGAGAAGGCCGGCGAGGATCTGCAGCCCACCATCGACAAGATGAACGCGCTGATCCAGGACTACGCCAAGAAGTCCAGCCCGAAGTTCTGCGCCAAGGCAGGCATGACCGACGAGATCGTCGACATGAACGACATCCGTCCCTACATCCAGGCCTTCGCCAACGCCTGCTATCAGAACCCCGAGAGCATCTGCCCGGTCCATCAGATGCTGCTGCCGCGCGTCATTCGCGACTACGACGCCCTGAACGCGCAGTAAAATATCACAACAATGCTTTTCTCGGCGCTGCGCGGAGGCAAGAACCGCGCAGCGCACGGGAAGGCAAACGGAGAGTACAATGAGCATTTATACCATGGGTATCGACGTCGGCTCCACCGCGTCGAAATGTGTGATCTTAAAAGACGGCAGCGAGATCGTCGCCAAGTCCCTCGTCGCTGTGGGCACGGGCACGTCGGGTCCATCCCGCGCGATCGCTCAGGTGTTGGAAAACGCGGGCATGACGCGCGAGCAGATGGACTTCGTCCTTGCCACGGGCTACGGGCGCAACAGCCTTGACGGCCTTGCCGACATGCAGATGAGCGAGCTTTCCTGCCACGCCAAGGGCGCGGCGTTCCTGTTCCCGAACGTGCGCACGGTCGTCGATATCGGCGGGCAGGACGTGAAGGTCATCGAGATCGAGAACGGCATGATGAAAAATTTCGTCATGAACGACAAGTGCGCAGCCGGTACCGGCCGCTTCCTCGATGTCATGGCCCGCGTGCTTGAGGTGAAGGTCGAAGAACTGGGCGATCTTGGCGACAAGTCGACCAAGGAGGTCGGTATCAGCTCGACCTGCACGGTCTTTGCCGAGAGCGAGGTCATCTCGCAGCTCGCCATGGGCACAAACAAGTGCGACATCATCCACGGCATCCACAAGTCCGTCGCGGGCCGCGTTTCCGGCCTCTGCCACCGCATCGGTGTGCGCGACGACGTGGTGATGACCGGCGGTGTCGCACAGAACCACGGCATCGTGAAAGCCCTTCAGGAGCAGCTCGGCCACGAGATCCACACCACGCCCCTCACGCAGTATAACGGTGCGCTCGGCGCCGCTCTGTTTGCCTACCAGAAGGCTTTGAAGAACAAATAATCCCCATCATTCGTTATCAAATTTTTCTATATCGCATTAGGAGGAATCAATCATGGCTAAACAAGTCAGTCCCGGCGTGCTTGCTCTGCGCAAGGTCGTCGATGACGTCTATGCCGACGCCCGTGAAGCGAAGAAGCAGGGTAAGCTGGTCGGTTGGTCCAGCTCCAAGTTCCCCTGTGAGCTTGCTGAGGCCTTTGACCTCAACGTGATGTATCCCGAGAACCAGGCTGCCGGTATCGCCGCCCAGCGCGACGGTGAGATCATGTGCCAGGCTGCCGAGGATCTCGGCTTCGACAACGATATCTGCGGTTACGCACGTATCTCCCTGGCTTACGCCGCCGGTAAGCGCGCCAGCCGCAAGTTCGACCCCGAAACGCTCGAGTTCATCATCGACCCCAACAGCGGCAAGCCCCTCAAGGACGAAAACGGCAAGGTCGTCATCGATCCTGAGACCGGCAAGCCCAAGAAAGACCCCAAGACGCAGGTCCCCTACACGGTTCTGGACGATATCCACGAGATCGAGGCTCTGCCCGAGACCACCGAGAAGGAGATCGCCTATAAGAACTTCCGCCGCGAGGCCATCAAGCCCTACAAGCAGATGCGCATCCCCCAGCCGGACTTTGTCCTGTGCTGCAACAACATCTGCAACTGCATGACCAAGTGGTACGAGAATATCGCCCGTATGTGCAACATCCCCCTCATCATGGTCGATATCCCCTACAACAACACCGTGGAAGTCAGCGATTCCGCTGTCAAGTACGTCCGCGCCCAGTTCGACAACGCCATCCATGAGCTCGAAAAGCTCACCGGCAAGAAGTTCGACGAGAAGAAGTTCGAGCTTGCCTGCAAGCACGCGAACCGCACCGCGCAGAACTGGCTGAAGGTCTGCGACTTCCTGCAGTACAAGCCCGCCCCGATGAGCGGCTTCGACCTGTTTAACCACATGGCCGACGTCGTCACTGCCCGCGGCAAGGAAGCTGCTGCCGACGCCTTCGAACTCCTGTCCAAGGACCTGCAGAAGAACATTGAGGAAGGCACCTCCACGCTGCCCTTCCCCGAGCAGTACCGCGTCATGTTCGAGGGCATCCCCTGCTGGCCGAAGCTCCCGAACCTCTTTAAGCCCCTCAAGGAGAATGGCATCAACGTCACCGCAGTTGTGTACGCGCCCGCGTTCGGCTTTGTTTACAACAACATGGACGAAATGGCCCGCGCTTACTACAAGGCTCCGAACTCCGTCTGCATCGAGCAGGGCGTTGCCTGGCGTGAGGGCATCTGCCGCGACAACAAGGTCGACGGCGTGCTCGTCCACTACAACCGCTCCTGCAAGCCCTGGTCCGGTTACATGGCTGAAATGCAGCGCCGCTTCACCGCTGACCTCGGCGTGCCCTGCGCCGGTTTCGACGGCGACCAGGCTGACCCGCGCAACTTCAACGAAGCGCAGTACGCGACCCGCGTGCAGGGTCTGGTCGAGGCTATGGAAGCCAACAAGAAAGACTAAGGAGGCGTGCAAAAATGAGTATCGAAGCTATCGTTAATGAATTTTCCGCTGTTGCCGCCAATCCCAAGGGCCAGCTCAAGGCCTATAAGGACGCAGGCAAAAAGTGCATCGGCGTGATGCCTTATTACGCCCCCGAAGAGCTGGTTTACGCCGCCGGTATGATGCCGTTCGGCATGTGGGGCAGCAACGACAAGACCGAGCAGCGCTCCAAGGAATACTGCGCGACCTTCTATTGCACCATCGCCCAGCTCGACCTCGAGATGCTGCTCGACGGCACGATGGATCTGCTGGACGGTGTCATTACCCCGACCATCTGCGACACGCTGCGCCCCATGAGCCAGAACATCCGCGTCGCCATGAGTGAGAAGCTGCCATGCATCTTCCTCGCCCATCCTCAGAACCGCTTTGCCGACTGGGGCAAGCAGTTCTGCCTGGATCAGTACAACAACGTCAAGGCCGGTCTTGAAAAGATCGCCGGTCACGAGATCAAGAGCGAGGACATCGCTGCGGCCATCAAGGTCTACAACAAGTCCCGCGCTGCCCGCCGTGAGTTCGTCAAGCTCGCAAGCGACCACTGCGACGTTATCGACCCGATCATGCGCTCGGCCGTCTTAAAGGCTGCCTGGTTCATGGATAAGGCCGAGTACACCGAGAAGCTCGAGGCTCTCAACGCCGAGATCGCCGCGCTGCCCGCTGCCAAGTGGAGCGGCGTGAAGGTCGTCACCTCCGGCATCATCTGCGACAACCCGACGCTGCTCAAGATCTTCAAGGACAACAACGTTGCCATCGCGGCGGACGATGTCGCCCACGAGTCCCGTGCCTTCCGCACCGACGCGAGCGAAGAGGGCGACCCGATGATGGCGCTCGTCGATCAGTTCACCAACATCGACTACGACGTCCTGCTCTACGATCCGCAGTCCAACCAGAACCGCCGCGGCGAGTTCGTGGCCAACATGGTCAAGGAGTCCGGCGCGCAGGGCCTCGTGCTCTTCATGCAGCAGTTCTGCGATCCCGAGGAGATGGAGTTCCCGTACCTCAAGAAGGCGCTCGACGCCGCTGGGATCCCCTTCATCAAGCTCGGCATCGACCAGCAGATGCGCGACTTCGGCCAGGCGGCGACCGCCATTCAGGCGTTTGCCGACGTGCTCTCCGTGCAGTAAGGAAAGTCTCTTTTCCCTCCTGCCGTGCAAGGCAGGAGGGAAAAGCCGTTAAAAACGCGCAAAAAGTGCATACGCGCTTGCAAATTGAGCAACCGCTTTGCTATAATCCAAAGTGAAAGGTAAAAGGAAGAAATGGAATACAGCAGCCTGTTCGTTACCCTGATGGGTATTGGCACGGTGTTCTTTGGCCTGATCTGCATCATTTTCCTCACCATGGCAATGGGTGCGATCCTCAAGGGCAAAGAGAAAGCACCGGCCGCCGCTGCCGCCGCTCCTGCTGCCGCCCCCGCGCCGGCTCCCAAGCCGCAGGGCATGCAGCCTGAGATCGTGGCCGCGATCACTGCCGCTCTCTCGGAAGAGGTCGGTATCTCGTCCCGCAGCATGAACATCGTGAACATCAAAAAAATCTAATTTAATTTTTAGGAGAGAACAAACATGATCAAGCAGTACAATGTCACCGTTAACGGCACCACCTACGAAGTCACCGTCGAGTCCGCTGCCGGCGGCCGCATGGCTTCCGCTCCCGTCTCCCGCGCTGCCGCGGCTCCCGTTGCCCGCGCTGCCGCTCCCGCTCCCGCTGCTGCTCCCGCGCCTGCCGCTGCTCCCGCTGCCGCTCCCAAGGCCACCGCTCCCGTCGGCGCCGGCACTGTCGCCAGCCCCATGCCCGGCACCATCCTCGATGTGAAGGTCGCCGCCGGTCAGGCTGTCAAGGAGGGCGATCTGCTCTTCATCCTCGAGGCCATGAAGATGGAGAACGAGATCTTCGCTCCCTGCGCTGGCACCATCTCCTCCGTCGCAGTTGCCAAGGGCGCTGCTGTCAACCCCGGCGACGTTCTGTGCGTCATCGGCTAAATAACAGCATTCCCCTGAATTAACTGTGAAAGGAAAAGAAACATAAATGGCTGCTATTAACAATTTCATGCAGCAGACCGGCTTCTATATGTTCGGTCAGGAGGGCAACTGGAAATGCCTCATCATGATCGCCGTTTCCTTTGTCCTGCTGTATCTGGCCATCGTGAAGGGCTTTGAGCCGCTGCTGCTCCTGCCCATCGCGTTCGGTATGCTGTGCACCAACCTTCCCGGTGCGGACATGTTCCACGAGATCCTGTTCGCCGGAGGACATGTCCATTGGGACCTCTTCGGAGGAGCGCCCATCACGCAGGAATTCCTGACAGAGATGTCGGAGGCCGGCGTAGCCGATGCGGTGCTTGCCCCGTGGGCAGTCGGCAGCACCGTTAGCCTCGGTCTGCTCGACGTTCTGTACCTCGGCGTTAAGCTCGGCATCTACCCCTGCCTGATCTTCATGGGCGTCGGCACGATGACCGACTTCGGTCCCCTGATCGCGAACCCCAAGTCCCTGCTGCTCGGCGCTGCCGCTCAGCTCGGTATCTTCATGACTTATGTCGGTACCCAGTTCATGGGCTTCACTTACCAGCAGTCCGCCTCCATCGGTATCATCGGCGGCGCTGACGGCCCGACCGCGATCTTCGTCACCTCCCGTCTGGCTCCCGAGCTGCTCGGCCCTATCGCCGTTGCCGCTTATTCCTACATGGCCCTCGTCCCGGTCATTCAGCCCCCCATCATGAAGGCTCTGACCACCAAGGAAGAGCGCCGCATTGTCATGCGCCCGCTGCGTCAGGTCAGCAAGCGCGAGAAGATCATCTTCCCCATCATGATCACCGTGTTCGTGGCGCTGCTCGTTCCCTCTGCTGCTCCTTTGATCGCGTGCCTGATGCTCGGTAACCTGTTCAAGGAGTCCGGCGTTGTGGAGCGTCTGCAGAAGACCGCCGGTAACGAGCTGATGAACATCGTCACCATCTTCCTCGGCTTCACCGTCGGTGCTACCGCCACCGCCACCACCTTCCTTTCCGTTCAGACCCTTGAGATCATGGCTATGGGTATCGTCGCGTTCGGTTTCGGTACCGCGGGCGGCGTGCTGCTGGCCAAGCTCATGAACCTGTTCCTGAAGGAAAAGATCAACCCGCTGATCGGTTCCGCCGGCGTTTCCGCCGTTCCTATGGCCGCCCGTGTTTCTCAGGTCGTCGGCCAGAAGGAGAACCCCTCCAACTTCCTGCTCATGCACGCCATGGGCCCGAACGTTGCAGGTGTTATCGGTTCCGCTATCGCCGCAGGCGTCCTGATGTCCCTGTTCGGCTAATTCTCAGCGATTTGAAAAAGAGCACCCGTAAGGGTGCTCTTTTTTATATTTTTGCGCGTATTGCGTGGAGGAGGAAAGCAGCGCCGTAGGCGCTGCACGAGAAAAGGGGGATATTCTCTCACGTGAGAGAATATCCCCCTTGGACCCCCAAGAGAACGCAAGGGGCCTTGCCCCTTGACCCCGCCATTGCAAGCGAGCAGCTCGAAGAACTGCAATGCTTGCCGAATCAGGTGCCTGCCTTGTTTTATATCTAAACGATTTGACTTACTTCTATCTTCGCTGTCGCTTTGCCTGCGATTTATTACCCTTACATAACTGCGTTCTACTTCGGATTCTATCAATCCTGGTATTGCCTGCCGAAGCGGCATAGCTTCGCTCGCCGCAGTACGCATTATCGAAACGGTATGCATTGTTGCCAGCAGGAGATTAGTCTGTACCTCTACAAGATGGGCAGAGCGGCTGCGGATAGTAGGAGCAGAGGCAAATCGTATAGTAGCTCTAAACGCGGCATCGCCGCGCGCAGGCATTTCCATTCCGGAGGCAAAAAGGTCATTCGAGATTGAGACTGCCAATCTAAAACCTTTCTCTTGGGGGATTGAAAGGGGGCTATTCTCTTTTGTGAAAGAGAATAGCCCCCTTTGACTCGCACCGCGCTCAGCGAACGCGACTATTTACATCGAGATCCAGCCGAACGCGCTGGCGATCGAGCTGATCAAAATAATCGCCGCGAAGAACGGGCACAGGAAGCGGATCATGGCGTTGAAGACCTTTCTTCTGCGGAAGGGCGCGCCGTTCAGCGTGACCTCGTCCGCGATGCGGTCGACGCCGATGACGCGGGAGACGAGGATGCAGCTTGCGATGGCCGCGATAGGCATCATCACGGAGTTGGTCAGGAAATCGAAGAAGTCCAAAAACTGCATGCCGATCACGGTGACATTTGCCAGCGGGCCGTAGCCCAGGCTGGAGAGGCTTCCGAGGAGAACCATGGAGACGCCCATGATGCTCGTGGCCTTCTTACGGCTCCAGTGCAGCTCATCCTGCAAGGTAGAGACGGCGCTTTCCGTCAGCGCGATGGAGCTCGTCAGCGCGGCGAACAGGACCAGCAGGAAGAACGCGATGCCGATCACCGTGCCAAAGCCCATGGAATCAAAGACCTTCGGGATGGTGATGAACATCAGCGAGGGGCCGGCCTTCAGCGCGCTGGGATCGCCGCCGGAGAAGGCGAACACCGCGGGGATGATCATCAGGCCCGCCATGATGGCGATGGCCGTGTCGAAGACCTCGACATTGCGGGTGGAGCTTTCGATCGGGACGTCCTTTTTCATGTAGGAACCGAACGTGATGAGAATGCCCATGGCGATGGACAGGGAATAAAACATCTGCCCCATGGCGGAGACGACCGTCATCCAGGAGAAGTTGTCAAGATTGGGCACAAGGAAGTACTTGACGCCCTCCAGCGCACCGGGGCGGGTCACGGAATACACGGCGATGATCAGCGACAGCACCACGAGAATGGGCATCATGATCTTGGAGACGCGCTCGATGCCGTTTTCCACGCCCGCAAAGATGATCGCCAGCGTCATGGCCGTGAAGACGAGAAAGCATAGCTCAGAGGACACGCCGTTGGAGATGAAGGACGAGAAATAGCCGTCCTCCGCGACGAGGTGCGCCTTGCCCATCAGGTATTCCGCCAGATATTTGATGACCCAGCCGCCGATGACGGAGTAGTAGGGGACGATCAGAATCGGAATGATGGCGTTGATCCAGCCGCCCACGCGCAGCGCAGGCTTATCGCTGAAGGACTTGTAAGCGCCGACAGGGCTCTTGCCGGTCATGCGGCCGATCGAAGTCTCCGCAATGATCATCGTGTAGCCGAAGGTCATCGCCAGAATGATGTATACCAGCAGGAAAATAGCACCGCCGTATTTGGCGGCCAGATAAGGAAAGCGCCAGATGTTTCCGAGGCCGACGGACGCGCCCGCAGCCGAAAGGACAAAGCCAATCTTGCCGGAAAAGGAACCTCTTTTATGATCCATGAAGAATCTCCTCTCTTTTTTACGACATACAATTTACCCAGTATATCATAGAATAAAGATGAAAACAAGCTGAAATCCGAAGAAAAGAGAGCTATTTGTCGTTGGCCGTGCAGAAAAATAAAAAAGGAAGACTCGAAAGAGTCTTCCTTTTTCCATATTTAAGACCAGAGCAGCTGTATCGCGACGATTAGCGCCGCAGCGGCGAGGATATACACACCTGCAATCAGCAGTCCCGCCTTGAGCGCGCCGCGGATGGCGGCATTGCGCTCCTCGCGCGTCAGCTCACCGGCAGCGCTTTCCCACGGGCGGTCGTTCGCACGGGGCGCGTCGGGCGCGGAAAAGTCGCTGCGCTTGCGGTGAAAGTGTGGGAGAAAGGTCGGCTGGCGTTCGATGCCGCTCATGTCGGCGATCGTGCGGCCGTCGTCCTCCTCGTAGAAGTCGTCCTTCTTCATCACTTATCGTACAGGTGGCAGCACACGAAGTGGCCCGGCTCGATCTCGCGCTGGACGGGGGCTTCCTCCCTGCAGCAGGCCATGCAGTTGGCGCAGCGGGTGTGGAATTTGCAGCCCTTGGGCGGATTGGCAGGGGAGGGGATGGAGCCCTCGAGCACGATGCGGTTCATCTTCACCTTCGGGTCGGGGATGGGGATGGCGGAGAAGAGCGCCTTTGTGTAGGGGTGGAGCGGGTTGCGGAAGATATCTTCCTTCGCGCCGTACTCCACAAGGTTGCCGAGGTACATGACGCCGACGGTGTCGGAGATGTGCTCGACAACGGAGAGGTCGTGGCTGATGAAGAGGTACGTCAGCTTGTATTTATCCTGCAATTCGTTCAGCAGGTTGATGATCTGCGCCTGGATGGACACGTCGAGTGCGGAGACAGGCTCGTCGCAGACGATGAACTCGGGGTTGAGCGCGAGCGCACGCGCGATGCAGATACGCTGGCGCTGGCCGCCGGAGAACTCGTGCGGGTAGCGGTCCTTGTGGAACGGCTGCAAGCCGCAGTTGTCCATGACCTGGTCGATATAATCGTCGAATTCCGCCTTCGGGACGAGGTTGTGCTCGCGCACGGCCTCGCCGATGATCTCACCGACCGGCATACGCGGGGAGAGAGAGGAGAACGGGTCCTGGAAGATGATCTGCATCTTCGTGCGCAGGGCGCGCAGCTCCTTGTGGGAGAGGTCATAGACCTCCTGTCCGTTGAAGAGCACCTGACCGCCGGACTTGGAGTCATACAGGCGCAGGATCGTGCGGCCCGTGGTCGTCTTGCCGCAGCCGGACTCACCGACAAGGCCCATCGTCGTGCCGCGCTTTAAATTGAACGTGACGCCGTCGACGGCCTTGACATAGCCGACCGTCTTCGACACCATACCGCCCTTGATCGGGAAGTATTTCTTGAGGTGATTGACCTGCAGAATGTACTGCGGGTCATATTCCACGGGGGTGAAATTGTTGTCGATGATGAGTGAGGACTTCTGCGCCTCATCGGCGTGCTCCTGCTTCTTGACAAATTCATCGGCATTCTGCTTCTGCGTTTCCTTCAGTTCATCGAGGACCTGATCGTCGTTCTTACCGGCTTTCCAAAACGGCATCTTATTCACCCTCCTTTCCGTTTTCCTTGCCCTCGGCCAGCTCTTCCTCCACGACCTCCTCAAGGTCGGGACGCTTGCCATCGTAGTAGCGGTAGCAGCTCACCCTGTGCGTCGGCGAGATGCTCACCTCGCACGGGTAATCGCCCTCGCAGCCGTTCACGCACATTTCGCAGCGGTCCTTGAAATAGCAGTAGTTCGGCATGTTGATGGGGTTCGGCACCTTGCCGGGGATGGAGTAGAGCTTTTCGACCTGACGGCCCACGACAGGCTTGGAGGCCATGAGGCCGATGGTGTAGGGGTGCGCGGGATGGGAGAAGATCTCCTCCGCCGTGCCCTGCTCGACGATGCGACCGGCGTACATGACGACCACGTAGTCGGCCATTTCGGCGATGACGCCGAGGTCGTGCGTGATGAACATGATCGAGGAATTGATCTGATCCTTCAGATTGCGCAGAAGGTCGAGGATCTGCGCCTGGATCGTCACGTCGAGCGCCGTGGTGGGCTCGTCGGCGATGATGAGCTTCGGGCTGCACGCAAGCGCCATGGCGATCATGACGCGCTGGCGCATACCGCCGGAGAGCTCGTGCGGGAACATCTTGTAAACGCCCTCGCTGTTGGCGATGCCGACCATTTCAAGGAGCTCAATGGTGCGCGCCTTGATCTGCGCTTCGTCGTGGCCCTTTTCGTTGTGCAGGGCCAGCACCTCGTCGACCTGGTCGCCGATGCGGAACACGGGGTTCAGCGCGGTCATCGGCTCCTGGAAGATCATGGAGATATAGTTGCCGCGTAAGTGCTGCATGACGCTGTCAGGCGCCTTCGTGACGTCGTAGGCCTTGCTGCCGAGGTTTAGGCGAATTTCGCCCTCCACGACCTGACCCTGCGGGCGCTGCAAAAGCTGCATGAGCGACAAACTCGTGACCGATTTGCCGCAGCCGGACTCGCCGACGACGCCGACAGTCTTGCCGATGGGCACGGAGAACGTGACGCCGTCGACCGACTTGACAACGCCCGTGTCGGTGAAAAAGTAGGTGTGCAGATTGTCGAATTCGACCGCGTTGTTGGGGTCGTGCATCTCGGTCAGATACTCGGATTCGGGAACGTTCTTGCGCTTGCGCTTCTTTTCGAGCGCATTTGTGATCTTGCGGTTTTCTTTGGAAATGCGGCGGGATTCCTTTGCGGAAAGATAGCCGTCATTATGCTTCTTAGCCATTCAAATTCCCTCCTTTCTCAGCGCTTCATCTTCGGGTCGAACGCGTCGCGCAGACCGTCGCCGACGAAGTTGAAGCCGAGGACCGTCAGCATCAGGCAGATGCCGGCGGGGATCCAGATGAACCAGTAGCTCGTGAGGACGTAAGAGTTGGAAACGTCGTTCATGATGTTGCCCCAGGAGGCGAACGGGAACTTGACGCCGAGGCCGAGGAAGCTGAGCGTTGCCTCGGTGATGATGGTGGAGCCGAGGCTCATCGTGCAGTTGACGATGAGCTGCGGAATGACGTTGGGGATCAGGTGGCGGAAGATGCGGCGCGAAACGCTGATGCCGCAGGCCTCCGTCGCGGTCATGAACTCCTGCTCGCGCAGAGAGAGGATCTGGCCGCGGACGAGACGGGCGATACCCGGCCAGCCGAGAAAGCCCAGGATCAACATTAAGTAGAGCATTCGAATCTGCGGGTCGACGCGCATGCCGTCCATCGCTGCGCCCAGAATGATGATGAGCGGGGTGGAGGGGATGCAGTAGAAGATATCGACGATACGCATGATGAGGTTATCGACCCAGCCGCCGAAGTAGCCGGAGACGCCGCCGAGCACCACGCCGAGCGCCGCGGAGATGATGACGACGATGAAGCCGATCATCAGCGACACGCGGCCGCCGTACATCAGGCGGGTGAGCATATCCATACCGTTTTTATCCGTACCGAGCCAGTGCGCGGAGTCGGGGAAGGAATAGGCGTCGAACACGCGGGTGGACGTGCCCTCCTTGATCGACCACTGGTACTTGGCGGGATTGTATTCGAGCTTGATCTCGCGCTCCTGACCGGCGTCGTTCACATAGGTGTACTTGGTCTCACCGTTTTCGACGGCCTGCTGCACGCGCTCTTTGAAGTCCTTACTGATGACCGTGCCGCTGACCTTGGACTGGATGACAAAGCGGCTGATGTAGGCGATCTCCTCGCCATTCAGCATGACGCTGTCTTCATCAAGCGTATAGGTCTTGCCGCTGGCCGTAAACTCCGCTTCGCCGTTGGCGTGCGCCTTGAGGGCGTTGAAGCTGAAGTTGAAGCCGAACTTCTGGCTGGGGTCGCTCGAGCTGATGATGTCCTTATAGGCGATGGCAAGGAGTCTGCCGCCGCTCGAGACGGAGTAGAGTGAGTCGCCCTCCTCGGTCACGTCGTAGGTGACGCCCTTGTAGGAGAAGCTGTCGTCCTTGCCCATGTGCAGCGTGAGCTGCGCCTGGAGGATCGTGCCGAACTCCTGGCCGTCGGCCACGAGATAGCGGTACTCGGTGTTCTCGCTCATGGCGGCGTATTCCTTGAGCTGGATATCGTCGCGGTAGAAGACCTCGTCCTGCCCGTAGGGGCTGATGAGGCCGCCGATGAAGGAGAAAATGAACATCACGGCGAGGATCGTCAGACCCACGACCGCGAGGCGGTTGCGGAAAAAGCGCTTGGCGACCAGCGTGCCCGGGGAAAGGACCTTGACGCGGCGGTCGTCGTTGAGGGAGTAATCCTCCTCGGGAGGCTTGTTTTCCTCGGAGGGCGTGTTGTCCTTTCCTGCGTACTTGTCGTTGAGTTCGTAGGAACGGCGGCGGGCATCGCCTTCACCGTGAACAGGATTGAAAACGTCTTTATCGGTTCTATCGTCAAAATAACTCATTCGTCACGTCCTCCTTTCTTACGCGATGCGCACGCGGGGGTCGACCACCGCGTACAGGATGTCGGAGATCAGGTTGCCCAGCAGGGTCAGGATCGCCAGGAACGTCATGTAGAACATGGAGAAGGGGATATCGCCCGCGACCATCGCGTTATACGAGATGAAGCCGATGCCGGGGATGGCGAACAGCGTCTCTGTGATGAGCGCGCCGGCAAAAAGGCCGGGCAGCGAGCCGCCGATGAACGTCACGAGCGGGATGAGCGTGTTGCGGAAGGCGTGGTGATAGATGACCTTATGCTCGGAAAGACCCTTGGCGCGGGCGGTGCGGATGTAGTCGGCGTTGAGCACCTCGAGCATGTTCGTGCGCACATAGCGCATCCACGGGCCGATGGAAATGAAGACCAGCGTCACGATGGGCAGCACCAGATGATTTGCCATATCGAGGATCTGACCAAACTGGCTGAGGGAGTTGAAGTCACGTCCCGTCAGGCCGACAAGGTCGAACCAGCCGAGCTTGATGCAGAAGATGAGCTTTAAGAGCGTCGCGAAGAAGAACGTCGGCAGCGACATACCCAGCAGTGCGACCGTCGTGACGGTGTAGTCAGTCACGCTGTACTGCTTGGTGGCGGCCACGATGCCGAGCGGCACCGCGATGAGAAGCTCGAACACGAGCGAGATAGCGCCCATGATGAACGAGACCCAGATGACCTCGTTGAACTTCTGGATGACGGGCACGGTATACTTCCAGCTGTCGCCGAAGTTGCCGGTGCACAGGTTCTTGAGCTGGACGAAAAAGCCGGGGATGAGGCCCAGGTCCAGGCCGTATTGTGCGTTGAGCTGTGCCAGCCACTCCTCATAGGGCTTGGAGCCGGGAGCCTGCGAGAGCTGCCGCGCCATATTCTCCACGTAGGAACTGGGCATGCAGCGCATAAGCAGGTAGATGATGAATGTCACAAAAAAGAGGATCACCACCGACAGCAGCAGGCGTTTTACCAGATATTTGCGCATAGAATCCCTCCGTTTTTTGATAACGGCCGCCCCGCGCCCGGGGTCTTGTCGCCGTTTCGGGTTTGATATGTCTCTCTCTGCATATCAGCCAAATGCTCCGATGCACCGGGGCATTTGGATCATAGGCAGATGTGCCTGGGGCAGGCTACCCCGCGGCAGAAGCCGCAGGGTAGCCATGCGCCTAAGTAATGTTTTTGTGCAGCGACGGAGCTTACTGCAGGTCGAGCAGCTCGATGTCGTTGTACCAGGTCCAGTAGGTCGTGATATCAGGCGTCACGGTGTCGAGGTTGACACGCTTGGCGGAGAAGATCACGCAGTTCTGGCGCTGATAGATGGGGATCTCGACCGCCCAGTCGGCCACGATGTCAAGGCACTGCTTATACAGGGTCTTGCGGTAGGTCTGGTCGGTGGACTGACGCGCCATCATGATGAGCTCATCGAGGTCGGCATCCTTGATCCAGTAGGACTTCTCGTTGGAGCCGCCCTGGCTGTGATAGATCTGGAACATATCCGGGTCGGGCGTGGCCTGCCATGCCATGGCGAACATGTCGGCAGTACCGGCGTTGATCGCGTTGGTCATCTCGGCGAAGTTGGACATATCGGAGACGATCAGGTTGAAGCCGATCTCCTTGAGGGCGTCGGACGCGAGGGTCAGAGCCATGAAGGAGGGGTGGTCGCCCTTGCCGCTGCCGCCGACCATGACTTCAGCGTCCATACGGCCGCCGGCGGGAGCAGCGGTGATCTTGCCGTCAGCGACGGTGTAGCCGGCAGCCTCGAAGTAGCCGAGAGCGGCCTGCTTGGCGGCGGCGTACTTGTCGTCGGCGCTCATGCCTTCGGTGTAGATGTCGTTGCCGTTGACGTCAACGGAGAAGGCGACCTTGTAGCCCTCATCGGTAACGCGCGGAGCGGCCCAGGAGGTGTCGGAGATGGGGTAGTTGATGACGTTGGCGAACTCACCGTAGTAGGAGTCGACAGCGACATCGCGGTAAACGGCGATAACCGTGGCGATGGCCTTACGCAGATCCTTGGAGGCCTCATCACCGCCGTTGCCGTCGCCGATCTTCACGCGGTTGGCGTTGAAGCCGACATAGCCGTAGCCGAGGTTGGCGACGAGGTCGGTCTGGATGGTATCGCCGGAGATCTCGCCGTTAGAGTTGGCTTCCTTGATCTGCTCGGCAGCTTCCTTGGAGTAGGAGGGGTCAGTTACGTCGATCGTGCCGGAGACAACGCCGGGGATCTTATCTTCGTCCTGCATCTCGCGCCAGATGACAGTGTCGATCTTGGGCTCGCCCTTCCAGTAGGTCGGGTTCTTCTGCAGGGTGACGGCGCCGTTGGACCAGCCCTCGAAGGTGTACGGGCCGGAGCCGATAGGCGTGGAGGTCACGGACTTGACGTGGGACAGATCGCCCTTGACAAAGCCGAACATGTTGTTGTCGTAGTCATACTTGTCAGTCTCGCCATAGTAGTGCATGGGGCACACGGTGACGGGGAGCTGATAGATGGCGGTGGCGTTGACCTCGGTGAGGGTGACGGTCATGGAGTAGTCACCGGTCTTGACGATACCGGCAACGTTGGGAGCGGACTCGCCGGTCTGGACGGCGACGGTATAGTCGGTGTAGGCGTCGCCCAGCTCAGCCTCGAGGAAGGAGGAGATGCTGGTGCCGGCGGTCTCGGCGTTGATGCCGTCATCGGAGATGTCGTAGCCGTACTTAGCAACGATGGCAACCCAGAAGTCTTCGACGGTCGCGTCATCGGCGAGATCGAAGCCCCAGTTGCCAGCCTGCGCGGCGACGGAGTCATCAGCGGTGGCGGAACCGGAGGCGACCACGTAGTCAAGGATCTCCTGGGCGAACTTCACGCCGGCGGCGTTGAAGGCGGTCCAGTAAGCGTTGTACTGCTCTTCGGTGTAGAAATCGTTGGCGGCGTAGGCGTCAGGACCGGCGGCGAGGATCAGGTTCTGCACAGTGTCCATACCGCTGCGATAGGCTTCCAGACCCTTGATGGGCAGGGAGTACAGTGTGGAAACGCCGTCATAAGCGGGGTCAAGCAGGACATAGTAAGAGAAGATGACATCGTCGATGGTCATTTCCTCACCGTCGGAGAACTTGACGCCCTCTTTCAGCGTGATGTTGTAGTCGACCGTGCCGTCGCTGTTTTCAACGATGTCGCAGTCGGCAATGCCCTTGTAAGTATAGTCGGTGCCGTTGTAGGGACGGACGTCGCCCTCGATGCCCTTGAGGACGACAGAGCCCTCGCGGTCGACGAGAAACAGACCGTCGAAGACCATACCCATGACCTGGTTTTCATAGTCATTGGTATAGAAGAAGGGGGAGAACTTACCGTCGAAGTTCTGCGTGCCGACAACAAGCGTCTTGCCGTCGGTCTGGCCGTCGTCCGTCTTCTTGTCGCCGCAGCCGGCCAGAAGACCAAGACACATGACCAGAGAAAGGATCAGTGCAAGTGTTCTTTTCATTGAATCTACTCCTTTATAAATTTTTGCTAAAACGGGTCGCCCCGTGCAGCACAAAGTAAGGTGTCCGCGCGTATACACGCGCGGAAAGGGAAGTGCGCCTCCTATGGACATCTGTGCGCCGAAAAACAGCGCGTAGAATTTTTTTAATTATAGCATGAAAGGATGCACATTGTACAGAGTAAAATCTTAGAAGTTATTTTTTTTAGGCAATTTGTCCCATTCTGCCTGCATAATTTCGGCGCGCAGAACAAGGACACTCAGTAGGGCTATCAGCTTCAGCAGGACATAGAGCAGCGCGAAAAACGTCTGTCCTGCGTGGTCATTGACGAAAAAGAAGATCAATTCGCACACGATGCCGAGAAGAGAAAAGACCGCCGTGACCACCGTTCGCACGGGCAGAACGGCCACGCTTTTTTTGTAGTTGTACTCGCGCACCGTGCCCCAATCCGTTCCGAGCTTTGCAAGCGCCCAGATAACGCTCGCCGCGCCCAGAAACTCGCCGAGGTAGGGGAGCAGAACGTAAAAACAGTTCTGCATCCCCGGCGCAGGAATGCACCCGCCCGCGGCGACCGCAACGGTCAGAATGGCTGCCATTCCCCACACGGCGCGCTTAGATCTGCGCTGCTTTGCATCATCGCTTTGGCAGGCGTAGAGTGCCCCATCGTAAACATATTCGCCCGCGACGTTCAGATGAAAGTCGTTCAGGTGTTCGCGGCGGCTGTGTTTTTTGTGCTGTTCGCCCATTATTCGATGCCCGTGAGGTCAAAGTCCGCGAGCGCCTTCTCCGCCTCGGCGCACACGCCGCGAAGGCACGCTTCGTCAAACGGACTCTCAAGGCCGGCGTTTTTGAGAAGATCGGTGAACGTCCGGCTGCCGCCCTGCACGGTGTAGGCCATGTAGTGCTGCCAGGCGTTCCCCACGTCCTTGCGGATCATCGCCCAGAATTCGAGCGCCACGGTCTGGGCAAGGCAGTAGTCAATATAATAGAAGGGGCTCGAATAGATGTGGTGCTGGCGCTGCCAGCCCATGCCCTCAGAGTAGAACGGGATCTCGCCGTCGAGCTTCATCCACGGCATATAGACGCCGAGCAGCTCCTTCCAAACGGCGTGGCGCTCGGCGGGCGTCATTTCGGGCTTTTCATACACGATGTGCTGGAAGTGGTCGACCATCGTGCCGTAGGGGATGAACGTCAGCGCGCCGGAGAGGTGGCTGTAGAGGAACTTTTTCGCGTCGGGGCCAAAAAAGCCGTCCGCCCAGGGCTCTGCGAAGAACTCCATAGACATCGAGTGGACCTCGCAGGCCTCCATGCTCGGCCAGATGTAGTCGATGGGGATGCGCTTGCGGTTCGTCCAGGCCTCGAAGGCGTGACCGGCCTCGTGCGTCACGACCTCGACGTCGTGCTGCGTGCCGTTGAAGTTGGCGAAGATGAAGGGAACCTCATAGTCCATGATGCTCGTGCAGTAGCCGCCCGCCTGCTTGCCCTCGGTCGAGAGCACGTCGAGCAGCTCGTCGCGCAGCATCGTTTCGAAGAACTCCTTCGTCTCGGGCGAGAGCTCGCTGTAGAACTTCATACCTTGGGCGAGAATGTCGTCCGGCGTGCCCGCGGGGCGGGGATTGCCGGAACGGAATTCGAGCGCGTTGTCGGCAAAGCTCATCGGATACTGCTTGCCCAGGCGCTTGGCCTGCTCGCGGTACACCTTGTCCGCCACGGGGACGAGATACTTGACGACCGCCTCGCGGAACTTCTCCACGTCGTCTTTCGTATAGCAGTTGCGGCCCATGCGGTAGTAGCCGAGCGTGGTATAGCCCTCGTAGCCGAGCTTTTTGCCCATCGCGTCGCGGAGTTTTACGAGCTTGTCGTAGAGCTCGTCGAATTTCGCCTGGTTGTCCTTGTACCACTGGCCCTCGGCCTTCCACGCGGCAAGGCGCTTTTCATCGTCAGCGCAGGTCTTGAACGGGGAGAGCTGCGAGAGGGTGTAGACCTTGCCCTCGAACGGGATCTGCGCCGAGGCGAGCAGCTTTTCATACTCCTGCGTCAGGTCGTTTTCCTGCTGCAATTCAGGAATGATGGCGGGGGAGAAGGTCTTGAGCGCGATCTCGGCATTGACGAACATCAGATCGCCGTATTCCTTCTCAAAGTCCGCGCGGAACGGGCTTTCGAGCATCGCTGCCGTCCACGCCTGATTGTATTCCTCAAGCTCGGGGTTGAAGTTGTTCCAGAATTTCTCCTCGCCGTCGTAGAATTCGTCTCGCGTGTCGATCGAGTGGCGGATGCTCGCGAGCGTCGCGGCGGTGGAGATGTGGCTCATCAGCTCCTGCTGCGAAAGGAAGACCTTGCGCGCTTCCTCGTAGCTCTTGGCGGCCTTGAATTCCGCCGTCAGCGCGGAAAGCTGCTGCTTGGCCGCCGCGGGATCGGGGCGGGTGTAGGTCATTTCGGAAAATTTCATGTTGTTTCCTCCATCAAATTTTTATTGTTACATTTCTTATTCTTGCCGGTTATAGATCGCGGACACGTCCCTGCGTCCGCCGCCGATGACGACGACCGCTGCGGCCGCCGTGACGAGCATGAAGCCCGTCAGCACGCCGCGCACGGGGAGAAACGCCACCAGCGCGCCCGCGAGCAGATTGCCCGTGAAGCTGCCGACGGTGTTGAGCATGTTGAACGCGCCGTTGAAGCGGCCCTTTTTCTCGTCGGGCACGTAGCTCTGCGTGGCGGAGATGCGGATGGTGTAGCTCGTCACGCCGAGGATACCCGTTAAAAAGCACGAAACCATCATCACCGGCAGCGGGCAGTAGAGATAGAAGCCCTCACACAGCGAGATGACGACATAAACCATCAGGGCAATGGAATACTTATGCTGCACAGGCAGCTTGATTTTATAATGGATGCCGCCGCCGATGGCGCGGCCGAAGATCGCCATGCCCCAGACGAGCATATAGATGTATTCGCCGTTATCGAATGTCGACTTGAAGTACGGCAGCGTGATGACCTGCGACGCGCCCGAGGCCAGCATGCTGAATGTGAAATAGATGGCCACGCGCAGAAGCCCCTTTTCACTCATCAGATAGCGAAAGCCCTCTTTGATGTCGCGCAGGAGCTGGCGGCCCGAGGAATGCTGCCCTTCGAGCGCGAGCGCGGCACGCTGCTTTTCGATGTAGTGTTCCTCGGCGCGGATCTGCGTCTCCGCCGTCGCGGCGATGAAGAAGCACAGCGCGTTGATGCCGAGCAGCGGCGCAATGCCGAAGAGATTATAAAAGTACGTTGCGATCGGGATGATGAGCGCCGAGAGCGTCTCCAGCACGCTCGCGATGGAGTAGGCCTTGGAGTAGTTCCCCTCAGAGATCAGCAGGGGATAGAAGCTGTCGTAGGCGACATAGTAGATGCTGTTGATCGAGCCGATGATAAAGCAGAAGACCGCGAGCATCGGAAAGCTGAACCAGCCGCGGCTCAGGATCAGCGCAGCGACAAGGTAGACCCCGGAGGAAAGGAAGTCCAGCGTGTAGATCGTCTTCTTGCGCGAAAAGCGGTCGAGGATCGCGCCCGAGAAGATCGGCATGACGATCTGCGGCAGCGTAAATGTCGCAATATAGATGGCATAGAGCAGGTTCGAGCCCGTGTAATCCAGCACGAGCAGGCTCAGCGCGAAGCCGGACATCGAATTGCCCAGCATCGAGATCACGCTGCCCAATGTGATGATAGTGAAATCCCGCGTCCACAGCGGTGAGACCGGAGCTGGCGCGGGAGAAGAGGATTCGTTCATAGAAATAGCCTCCTTCCGGCTTAAGAGCGCAAACAAAAGCCCGCTCGATGCGGGAGGGAGAGGGAAATCAACTGTATTATAAAGGATTTCGATAAAAGAATCAACTATAATTCCACCAAATATGGACAAATGCACAAATGCTGCCCCCGTTTTGTGCGGCACAGAGGGAGTGTCCGCTTGCCGAGAAGCATGACGTGTGCTATAATACCGCCAAACAAAAATAAACTGTGGAGGACATCACCATGCAACATGCACCGGCAAGAGAACTGCTGCATTTTATCAAAAATAGCCCCACCTGCTACCATGTGACCGAGAACATCCGCCAAAAGCTCCTCGCAAACGGCTATACCGAGCTTTCCGAACGCGAACGCTGGGAGGTAGCCCCCAGCGGGAAGTATTTCGTCCGCCGCAACGGCTCGAGCACCATCGCCTTCCGCGTGCCGGAGATGATCGACGGCGGCTTCGCCATGGCTGCGGCGCACTCCGACTCGCCAGCGTTCCGTTTAAAAGAGCATCCCGACCGCCGCAGCGCGCATTATGTCCAGCTCTCGACCGAAAAATACGGCGGCATGCTGATGTCCACGTGGTTCGACCGCCCACTCTCCGTCGCGGGCCGCGTCTTCGTGCGCGCAAACGGCGAGATCGTCGAAAAACTCGTGAGCGTCGACCGCGACCTGCTCGTCATTCCAAATGTCGCCATCCACATGAACCGCACGGCGAACGACGGCATGAAGTACCTCGCGAATATCGACACGCTGCCGCTGCTCGGCGGCAAAGACAGCGGCGGCATCCTGCCCATCGTCGCCAAAGCCGCGGACGTTGCAGAAAACGACATCCGCGGGAGCGACCTGTTCCTCTACTGCCGCGGCGAGGGGACGCTGCTTGGCGAGAACGAGGAGTACATCCTTTCTCCCAAGCTCGACGATCTCGAGTGCGCCTGCGGCTGCCTCGAGGGCTTCCTTGCGGCGAAGGAGAGCGGAAATATCGCCGTCTGCTGCATTTTCGACAATGAAGAGGTCGGCTCGTCCACCAAGCAGGGTGCGGGCTCGACGTTCCTGCGCGACACGCTGCGCCGCATCGCCCTGTGCCTCGGAAAGGACGAGCAGGAGCTCCAGATGATGCTCGCGCGCAGCTTCCTCGTCTCGGCGGACAACGCGCACGCCCAGCACCCCAACCACGGTGAATACGCCGACCCCGACAACTGCCCGTATATGAACGAGGGCGTCGTCATCAAGTTCAACGCCAATCAGCGCTACGCGACCGATGGCCGCTCCTGCGCTATTTTCCGCGCCGTGTGCGAAAACGCAGGCGTTCCCACGCAGGTCATGTCCAACCGCTCCGATCTTCCCGGCGGCTCGACGCTCGGCTCGATCTCCGATACGCTCGTGCCGGTCAGCACGGTGGACATCGGCCTGCCCCAGCTCGCGATGCACTCTTCGTGGGAGACCGCGGGCGTGCAGGACTATGAATTCCTGATCCGCGCGATGACGGAGTATTTCGGCAGCGCACTGTAAGAGACCTGCCGAAACGGTAGACAAAAGCACGGAAACATGCTAAAATAAAACGATTTTTGATCAAATACGCTTTCAACGACAGAAAGGAAATATATCATGGACGTTAAGGAAATTCTCAAGCACGTTGACCATACCCTCCTCAAGCAGACCGCCACCTGGGAGGACATCAAGCAGATCTGTGACGACGGCATCAAATACGGCTGCGCGAGCGTCTGCATCCCGCAGACCTATGTGAATCACGCCGCGCACTACGTCGCCGAGCAGCAGCACTATGGCTTCGGCCAGCTGCCCATCTGCACGGTCATCGGCTTCCCCAACGGCTACACGCCCAGCGGCATCAAGTGCATGGAGGCCGAGTCCGCCGTCGCCGACGGCGCGACCGAGATCGACATGGTCATCAACCTCGGCTGGGTCAAGGAGGGCCAGTACGACAAGATCCTTCAGGAGATCAACTCTGTGAAAATCTCCTGCCACGGCAACATCTTAAAGGTCATCATCGAGACCTGCCTGCTCACCGACGAAGAGAAGATCAAGCTCTGCGAGGTCGTCTCCAACTCCCACGCCGACTATATCAAGACCTCCACGGGCTTTGCTGGCGGCGGCGCGACCCGCGAGGATGTCGCCCTCATGGCCGCCCACATGACCAACGGCAAGAAGATCAAGGCCGCCGGCGGCATCGCGAGCCTGCAGGACGCCGAAGACTTCCTCAAGCTCGGCGCCGACCGCCTCGGCACGTCCCGCATCGTCAAGGCCGTCAAGGAGCTCGAGGCCAAGGGCGAACTTTAAGAAAGGGGAGGGCTCAATATGCCGACTCCGCATAACAGCGCGAAAAAGGGCGACTTCGCCAGGACCGTTCTGATGCCCGGCGACCCGCTGCGCGCGAAGTTCATCGCCGAAACATTTTTAGATGAACCAAAGCTCGTCAACAACGTCCGCGGCGTGCAGGGCTACACAGGCACCTACAAGGGCGTTCTCGTCAGCGTGATGGCCAGCGGCATGGGGATGCCGTCCATCGGTATCTACTCCTACGAGCTGTTCACGCAGTACGATGTCGAGAGCATCATCCGAGTGGGTTCGGCGGGCGCGCTGCAAAAGGACTTGAAGCTCGGTGACGTGGTCGCGGGCATGGGTGCGTGCACCAACTCGAACTACGCCGCGCAGTACGGCCTTGGCGGCACATTTGCCCCCATCGCGGACTTTCAGCTGCTCTCCGCCGCCGTTGAATCGGCGAAGGAGCTCGGCGTCCGCATGGACGTCGGCAACCTCTACTCGTCCGACACGTTCTACGACGCGTCGAACCCGTCGCTCAAGTGGGCGGACATGGGCGTGCTCGCCATCGAGATGGAGGCCGCCGCCCTTTACTGCAACGCCGCCTATACGAAAAAGCGCGGACTTTCCCTCTGCTCGATCTCCGACAATATCCTCACCGGCGAGGAGCTTTCGCCTGAGGCGCGGCAGACGAGCTTCACCGCCATGATGAAAATCGCGCTCGAAACAGCCGTAAAGATGGCGGCAGAATCCCAAAAGTAAGGAGATTATCATGCTATGCGCGTGATCGATATTGAAAACATTGTGACCAACATGAAGGACGACACCCGCTTCGTCCTGCGCTGCGAGGAGGTCTTTCACGACAAGATCAGCTCCGCCGCGGCGAGCATTTTAATGAACAAGGGGCAAAAGCCCATCGTCTGCCTGACGGGCCCGAGCGGCTCGGGCAAGACGACGACGGCGATGCGCCTGCGCGAATACCTCGAAAACCTCGGCGTCAAGGTCTGCATGCTCAGCATGGATAACTTTTTCCTGCCGCTTGATCAGCGTCCGCCCGAGGCGAGCGACTGGGAGTCGCCCTACTGCGTGAACCGCGATTTACTCATCGAGGATATCCACCGCCTGATGGACGGCGAGCTCGTGGAGCTGCCGGTCTACGACTTCAAGGCCGGCGGCGTCGGCGGCTACAAGCCCATGCAGGGCGACAAGGACGCCGTCATCATCGCCGAGGGCATCCACATGCTCAACCCGCTGATTTTCGACCAGCTCAGAAGCGAAGCTACGGGCGTTTACGTTGCCCCGCGTACGCGCATCATCACGCACAAGGACCGCATCGTTCGTCCCGAGCAGCTGCGCGTGGCGCGCCGCATGATCCGCGACTATCAGGGCCGCGGCCATTCGCTGCGTCAGACCGTCGAGCGCGCCGAGAGTGTCGACCGCGGCGAGCTCAACTACATCATGCCGAACAAGCCGAACGCGAGCATCCACATCGACACGTTCCACGACTACGAGCCGTGCATCCTCGCGCGGTATTTGAAGGAGATCCCCGAGTTTTACAGCCAGCTCGACGATCAGTTTATCGCCGAGCACGGGCTGAGCGACCTGATGGACGTTGTCAACTCCGTGCCGTCGCTGCGCACGGACTATGTCCCGCGCGACTCCATCGTGCGAGAGTTCGTCGGCGGCAGCTGCTTTGAGTATTAAATCGGCAAAATCCGACAACGAACTGCAATTTCTGATTTTGATAATACGAAACGTAATCGAAATTTGGCGCTTTTGCGCGAAAAGGGGAGGAAGAGCGAATGCATTCTGACGAGCGGCGAAAGGCCATTGCCGACGTGCTGCACGCGGCGGACGCGCCGATCAGCGCCTCCGCGCTGGCGGAAAAATTCTCCGTCTCGCGCCAGATCATCGTGGGCGATATCGCGCTGCTGCGCTCCTCGGGCGAGGAAATTCTCGCCACTCCGCGCGGCTATGTGACGCCGAAGGAGACGCGCGGCATCCTCCGCCGTGTCGCCGTGAAGCACACGCCGCAGGAGATGGAAGCCGAGCTCAACACCATCGTCGACAACGGCTGTACGGTCATCGACGTCATCGTCGACCACCCCATCTACGGCCAGCTCACCGGCCCGCTGCAAATTTCGAACCGCTACGAGGTCAGCCAGTTTATCGAGCGCTGCAAAAAGGCGGAGCCGCTGTCCAGCCTCACCGATGGCATCCACCTGCACACGCTCTCCTGTCCCGACGAGGCGGCGTTCGAGCGCACGAAGAGTGCGCTGCGCGCACTGCGCGTCCTGCTGGAGGAAAACGGAAATTAAGGGTTGACAATCCTCACACAAGCGATTATAGTGTCATATGCATGTGTCAAGACACCTGCATATGACACTATTTTGTTTTTAGGCTGTGAGGATATCATGGAAAAATTCAAAGCGTTCTGCAAACGCAAAAACATTGAAGTCTCGGCCAAGCGCTACGGCATCGATGCGCTCGGCGCAATGGCGCAGGGCCTCTTCTGCTCGCTGCTCATCGGCACGATCATCAAGACGCTCGGCGCGCAGCTGGGCGTTCCGTTTCTGACGGACATCGGCACCTATGCGATGTCCGTCTCCGGCCCTGCGATGGCGGTCGCCATCGGCTACGCGCTCAAGGCTGACCCGATGGTGCTCTTCTCCCTTGCCGCGGTGGGCTGGGCGGCCAACGCCGAGGGCGGCGCGGGCGGCCCGCTTGCCGTTCTCATCATCGCGATCCTTGCCGCCGAGTGCGGCAAGGCCGTGAGCAAGGAGACGAAGATCGACATTTTGGTCACCCCCGCCGTGACCATCCTGGTCGGTGTGGCGCTCGCCAAGTGGATCGCGCCGCCCATCGGCACGGCCGCCTCCGCCTTCGGTCTCGTCATCGACAACGCGACCAGGCTCCAGCCGTTCTGGATGGGCATTGCCGTCTCCGTGCTCGTGGGCGTCGCGCTCACGCTGCCCATCTCCTCCGCCGCCATCTGCGCGGTGCTGAAGATGACCGGCCTTGCCGGCGGCGCGGCGGTCGCGGGCTGCTGCGCGCAGATGGTCGGCTTCGCCGTGATGAGCTTTAAGGAAAACCACTGGGGCGGGCTTGTGTCGCAGGGCCTCGGCACGTCGATGCTCCAGATGCCGAACATTGTCAGAAATCCCCGCGTCTGGATCGCGCCGACGCTCGCCTCCGCCATCACCGGCCCCATCGCCACGTGTGTGTTCCATCTTGAAATGAACGGCGCGCCCATCAACTCCGGTATGGGCACCTGCGGCCTGTGCGGCCTCATCGGCGTGTGGACGGGCTGGGTCTCCCCGAGCGAGGAGGCTGTCGCCAAGGGCGCGGCGGCCATGAGCCCAACGGGCTTTGACTGGCTGGGCCTCATCCTCGTCGCCATCGTGCTGCCCGCCATCCTTGCTCCGCTCATCAATATGGCCTGCCGCCGCCTCGGCTGGGTCAAGGACGGCGACCTGAAGCTCGACTGAGAAAATAACGTGTAAAAAGTGTGGACTTTTTGTAAAGAATCCCATCAATTATCACAAAAAAAGTAAAATTGGGGAGAATCGGACTTGATTCTCCCCTTTGCTTTTGCTATACTGTCAGACGAAGTGCGTCCGCACTTCAAAATAAACCGGAGAGCGGCCCGCCGCCGACCGGAAAAATAAGGAAGGATAGAAGAATGAAGAAGTTTTTTGCGCTGCTTCTCGCTCTCGTCATGGTTCTGTCCCTCGTTGCCTGCGGTGATAAGAAGACCGACGACAACCAGGATGCCAACAACACTGACGATCAGCAGGGCGAGACCACTACTTACACCAATCCTGACGATATCGACGACAACATGACGTCCGAAGACGGCAAGTATGAAGTCGCTTTCGTCACCGACGTCGGCCAGCTGAAGGATAAGTCCTTCAACCAGGGCACCTTCGACGGCGTGAAGCTCTATGCCGCCAACAACGGCCTGAGCTACAAGTACTATCAGCCCGCCAACGGCGATCAGGCGACCGATGATGACCGTTACGACGCCATGAAGGCTGCCGTGGACGGCGGCGCCAAGGTCATTGTCTGCGCCGGCTTCATGCAGGGCACGGCCCTCGAGAAGGCCGCTAAGGAATTCACCGACACCAAGTTCGTCTTCATCGACGGTTGGTCCCTCGGCCTTGACAACGTTGCGGGCATCGCCTTCAACGAAGAGCAGTGCGGCTACTTCGCCGGTTACGCTGTCGTCAAGGAAGGCTATGAGAAGCTCGGCTTCACCGGCGGCGGCGGCGGCACGAACCCCGCCTGCATCCGTTACGGCTGGGGCTTTGCTCAGGGCGCCAACGACGCTGCTAAGGAAATGGATAAGACCGTCGACCTGAACTACTCCTGGGAGTACGGCGCTTCCTTCCAGGCTTCCCCCGAGCTGCAGACCATGGTCTCCGGCTGGTACTCCAACGGCACTGAGATCGTCTTCGCCTGCGGCGGTTCCATGTTCCAGTCCGTCGTCGCTGCCGCTTCCGCTGAGGACGGCAAGGTCATCGGCGTCGACGTCGACCAGTCCAGCGAGTCCGAGACTGTCGTCACTTCCGCTATGAAGGGCCTGAGCGACGCTGCCGAGTGGGCGATCGCCAAGGTTTACGATGGCACCTGGGACGAGATCGGCAATGCTGCCACCTCCCTGGGCGTTGCTGAGAACGCTGTCGGCCTGCCGACCGCTACCTGGTCCATGGAGAACTTCTCCGTTGCCGACTATGAAGACCTCTTCCAGAAGGTCCTCAACGGCGACATCACCATCGACAACAACTCCGAGATGGCTGACCCCTCCACCGCCGGCCTGAGCAACGTCAGCGTCAACTACATCGGCGGCTAATTCCCAATAGCGCATACATAAAAGAACGGAAGACTTCGGTCTTCCGTTCTTTTTCACATTTCTGACAGGGAAAGACATGCGAAAACCTTTTGCTTTTCATCGGAAAACGTGATATAGTATAATGTAGTTATGGTTTCCGTCCTCGCAGCGCAGCGCGTGCGGGCCATCAAAACGGAAGGAGGGCGAAAAAACTTGGAGAATCAGTATGCGATCGAAATGCTGAATATCACGAAGAAATTCCCCGGTATTATCGCCAATGACAACATCACCTTACAGCTCAAAAAGGGCGAGATCCACGCCCTGCTCGGTGAAAACGGCGCGGGAAAATCGACCTTAATGTCGGTTCTCTTCGGCCTTTATCAGCCGGAGGAGGGCATCATCAAAAAGGACGGCAAGGTCGTGTCCATCAAGGACCCGAACGACGCCACCGCGCTCGGCATCGGCATGGTGCACCAGCACTTCAAGCTGGTGGACGTGTTCACCGTGCTCGACAACATCATCCTCGGCGCGGAGACGACGAAGTGCGGCTTTTTGCAGAAGAAAGAGGCGCGCAAAAAGGTCGAGGAGATCTCGAAGCGCTACGGCCTGAACGTCGACCTTGACGCCAAGGTCGAGGATATCACGGTCGGCATGCAGCAGCGCGTCGAAATTCTGAAGATGCTGTATCGCGACAACGAGATCCTCATCTTCGACGAACCGACCGCGGTGCTCACCCCGCAGGAGATCGAAGAGCTGATGGCCACGATGAAGGAGTTTGCCCGCGAAGGCAAATCCATCCTCTTCATCTCCCACAAGCTCAACGAGATCATGGAGGTCTCCGACCGCGTGAGCGTTCTGCGCAAGGGCAAGTACATCGGCACGGTCAACACAAGCGAGACCACCAAGCAGGAGCTTTCCAACATGATGGTCGGCCGCCCCGTGCAGCTCGAGGTCACGAAGGACGAGGCCAAGCCTGCGGGCGAGGTCTTGAAGGTCGACCACCTCTGCGTCCATTCCCACGTGCAAAAGCGCAACGCCGTGAACGACGTTTCCTTCACCGTCCGCGCGGGCGAGATCGTCTGCATCGCCGGTATCGACGGCAATGGTCAGACCGAGCTTGTCTACGGCCTGACAGGCCTTGACAAGCCATCCTCCGGCACGATCACCCTCTGCGGCAAGGATATCTCTCATGCCTCCATCCGCCACCGCGGCGAGCACATGAGCCACATCCCCGAAGACCGCCACAAGCACGGCCTCGTGCTCGACTTCACACTCGAGCAGAATATGGTGCTCCAGCGCTTCAACGAGCCGCGCTTTGAAAACCACGGCTTTATCAACAACAAGGCTGTGCGCGACTATGCCAACTACCTGATCGACAAGTTCGACGTGCGCAGCGGCCAGGGTGCGATTACGCGCGCGCGTTCCATGTCCGGCGGCAACCAGCAGAAGGCCATCATCGCCCGCGAGGTCGACCGCGACAAGGACCTCATCGTCGCCGTGCAGCCCACGCGCGGCCTTGACGTCGGCGCGATCGAATTCATCCACAGCCAGCTCGTCGCCGAGCGCGACCGCGGCAAGGCGATTTTGCTCGTCTCGCTCGAGCTGGACGAGGTCATGAGCCTCTCTGACCGCATCCTCGTCATGTACGAGGGTGAGATCGTCGGCGAACTCGACCCGAAGAAAACCACCGTCGAAGAGCTCGGCCTTTACATGGCCGGCGCCAAGCGCATGGCGAAGGAGGAGGCGGCCGTATGAAAAAAGAACACTTCCTGCAAAGCGAAGGCTTCAAGACCGTCGCGGCGTCCGTCCTCTCGATCCTGATTGGCCTCGCCGTCGGCAGCATCGTCATTTTGATCGTCGGCCTCACGAGCCCGAACCTCTCGCTCTCCTCGGCATGGGACGGCATCCGCATCGTGTTCGGCGGCCTGTTCTCCACGGGACGCGACGCCTCCGGCACGCTGACGTGGGGCTTCAACCCGACGAATATCGGCAACATGCTCTTCCGTGCCGCGCCGCTCATCATGACGGGCCTTTCCGTCGGCATGGCGTATAAAACAGGCCTTTTCAACATCGGCGCGCCGGGCCAGTACCTCATCGGTACGCTCGTGTCGCTCTCCATCGCCCTCGGCCTTCCGTCCGAGACGATGTCCACCACGCTCATCTGGCTGCTCGCCTTTCTCGGCGGCACGCTCGCGGGCGCGATCTGGGGCGCGATCCCCGGCCTTTTCAAGGCCCTGCTCAATATCAACGAGGTGCTCGCCTGCATCATGACGAACTGGATCGCGGCGAACCTCGTCACGTGGCTCTTTGATATCAGCAACTTTAAGAACGTCACCGAGTCCACCAAGACCGGCTACATCTACAAGACGACCTACAACGGCGTTGCCACCGCGAAGATGGGCCTTGACAAGCTCTTCCCGAACTCCCAGGTCAACGGCGGCATCCTCATCGCCATCGTCTTTGCAATCGCCGTTTACGTGATGATGTCCAAGACGACGTTCGGCTATCAGCTCAAAGCCTGCGGCTCCAACCGTCATGCCGCGCGCTACGCCGGTATCGCCGACAAGCGCAACATCGTCATCTCCATGGCGATCGCGGGCGGACTGAGCGCGGCGGGCGCTTCGCTCTACTATCTCTCCGGCAACACGGAGTTCTTCTGGTCCACGTACCAGTCGCTCCCTGCCATCGGCTTCAACGGCATCCCTGTTGCGATGCTCGCCTCCTGTAACCCCATCGGCATCATCTTCACGGCGCTGTTCATGTCGATGCTCGATATCTCGGGCCTGCAGCTGACGAACCTGACGGCCTATAACGAGTACATCACGAACGTCATCATCGCCGTCATCGTGTACCTCAGCGCCTTCTCGCTGGTCATCAAGATGTGGATCGGCAAGCTCGGCAAGAAGAAGGACGACGGCGCGGATGCCAACGCGGAGCCCGCCCCGGCGGCAGCTTCCGCACCAGCCGGTGCACAAGCGGAAACGGAGAAAGGAGGCGACGCGAAATGACATTCCTCATTCAGCAGACGCTCATTTATGCCGTCCCTCTGATGATCGTGGCGCTTGCGGGCGTGTTCGCCGAGCGCAGCGGTATCATCAACCTGGCGCTCGAAGGTATCATGGTCTTCGGCGCATTCATCGGCGTCTGGTTCGTGCGCATTTTGCAGACGAGCGACGCCATCCTCTCCCTCAAGCAGAGCGGCAACTGGGTCGCACTTCAGGGCGTGGAGCTTCTCACGATGCTGGTCGCGGCGGCCTTCGGCGCGCTGTTCTCGCTGCTTCTGAGCTTTGCCTCTATCAACCTGCGTGCCGACCAGACCATCGGCGGCACGGCGCTGAACCTGATGGCCCCCGCACTGGTGCTGTTCTTCATCCGCATCATCGCCAACCAGAATACGCTGCAGATGCTCACGGGCGACGCGGCGAGCTGGTTCATGATCAAAAAGTCTACGCTCGGCATCGACAAGAACACCGACCTCGGCTTTTTCGGCGAGACGTTCGTCAACAAGGTCTACCTTGCGACCTACGTCTGCATCCTGCTTTTCATCATCCTGTCGATCCTGCTCTATAAGACGCGCTTCGGCCTGCGCCTGCGCGCCTGCGGCGAAAATCCCCAGGCGGCGGATTCGCTGGGCATCAACGTCTACAAGATGCGCTACGCGGGCACGACCATTTCCGGCGCGCTCGCGGGCATGGGCGGCTTCGTCTATGCGCTGACAACGGCAAACTGCGCCTCGAACGGCGACGTGGCGGGCTTCGGCTTCCTCGCACTGGCCGTTATGATCTTCGGCAACTGGAAGCCTGTGAACATCGCGGTCTCCTCGCTGCTGTTCGGCCTCTTCAAGTGCATCGCGGCAAGCTATGCGAGCATCGACATCAACGGCGACGGCGTCTTCATGTTGGCGGAGATCGGCATCAGCGCCCATCTCTACCGCATGCTGCCCTACATCGTCACGCTGCTTGTGCTGGCGTTCACGTCCAAGAGCTCCCGCGCCCCCAAGGCCGAGGGCATCCCCTACGACAAGGGCCAGCGGTAACGTACATCAAAAAGCGGTATGGCATTGCCATACCGCTTTTTTTGCAGACTGAATCTTTAAAATGGAGAGAACTATGGAGATCAGAGAAATTACGACTCCCGATGAAAAGCGGCGCATTACGCGCTTTATTTTAGAATCGCTGCCCGACTGGTTTGGCATTCCAGAGGCGCGCGAGGAATACATCGAAAAGAGTGTTAAGCAGCCGTTTTTCGCCGCGTTCGACGGCGAGAACGCCGTCGGCTTCCTTTACCTTGCCGAAACGGGGAGGGATACGGCGGAACTCTATGTCATGGGCGTGCTGAAAGAATACCACCGCCGCGGCGTCGGCAAGATGCTCTTTGCCGCAGCGAAGCAGCGGGCGAAGGAGCTTGGCTACTCGTTTTTGCAGGTCAAGACCGTGCAGATGGGGAAGTACCCTGAGTACGACGCGACGAACCGCTTCTATCTCGCCCTCGGTTTTGGCGAGTTTGAGGTATTCCCGACGCTCTGGGACGAGTGGAACCCGTGTCAAATCTACGTGATGAGCCTGAAATAAGAAAATGTTGGAACTTTTTCCCGCCGTTTTGCGTCTATAAAAGCAGAAAAACAGGGGAGGGAAGCATATGACCGTCCGCGAACCGAAAAAACGCTCTAATTTGCGGCTGAAGCTCGGCGGCGCGTATTTTAGTGCGCAGCGAAAACTCAGATGGCTTTCGATGCGGAAGCATTTTGCGCGCGAGCGCAGCGGGGAAGACTTAGCATATCAGGCGTTTTCCCACCATACGCCGCTCATGCGAAAGCTCAAGGACGTCGACATGCAGCTCCAGCGCAACAAGGTGACGAATCTCCGCCTCGCCTGTGCGCGGCTCGACGGGCTTTTGCTGCGCCCCGGTGAAACGATGAGCTACTGGTATCTCATCGGAAAGCCGACGGCGGGGAAGGGGTATCTGCCCGGTATGATCCTGCGCAACGGCGGGTATCTGGCCGCGACGGGCGGCGGGCTCTGCCAGCTCTCAAACCTCATCTACTGGATGACGCTGCACACGCCGCTCACGGTCGTCGAGCGCCACCGCCACGGCTACGACGTCTTTCCCGACGCGAACCGCACGCAGCCATTCGGCAGCGGTGCGACCTGCTTTTACCCCTATCTTGACCTGATGATCCGCAACGACACACAGGACACCTATCAGATGCGCGTCCGCGTCGGCAAAACAGACCTTGAGGGCGAGTGGCGCGTGAGCGCCGAGCCGACCGAGCGCTATGCGGTCGTAGAGCGCAACCACGAGATGCGCGCGCAGTACTGGGGCGGCTACATCCGCCACAACGAGCTCTACCGGCAGACGTTTGATTTGCAGGGCAAGCTGCTCGCGGAGACGCCTGTCGCCGTGAACGACGCGGTGATGATGTATTCGCCGTATCTGGAAGAAAGCAAAAAGGAAGGCTGAAAGCCTTCCTTTTATTCAGCCGTTTCGTCCGCCTCTTCGGGCGTATCCTCTTCCTCGGGCTCTTCCCACGGCTGCATCGTGGCGGCGCAGCGGTTGATGTTCTTGCCCTCGGCATAGAATTTGGCCTCGTAGTCGGTCATCACGCCGCGCTGTCCGTTCGCGTGCAGATCGCGTGTGACCTCAGAGAGTTCGAAGCCAAACTGCGGGATCTCCTCGATCGACCACTCAAACAGCGGGTCGTTGTCGGTCTTGAAATGAATTTGGCCGTTGTCCTTGAGCACCTTGCGGTAGAGTTTCAAGAAATTGCCGTGCGTCAGCCGGCGCTTGGCCTGCCGCTTGGGCGGCCACGGGTCGCAGAAGTTGACATAGATGCGGTCGACCTCGCCTGCATCGAAAATTTCGGGCAGCTGGTTGGCGTCGATGTCGATGAAGAAGACGTTGTGCAGCTCTGCCTTCGCCGCGCGCTCCATCGCGACGACCATCGCGTCGGGCACCTTTTCGACCGCGATGAGCAGCACGTCGGGCTCCGCCGCGGCCGTCTCGACGGTGAAGCGGCCCTTGCCGCAGCCGAGCTCCACGCGGATCTCCTTCGCCTCGGGCATCAAGTCATGCCAGCGGCCCTTGCGTTCGTAGGGGTCCTTGATCTGATACGCCCCGCACCGCTCCATGCGGGGAAGCAGGTTTTTCTTTTTGCGCATTCGCATAGAATGAACCTCGTTTTCCTATAATTAAAGCCTATCATATCGAAAAATGGTGCAAGAGACAAGTCATTTTAAAAATTTTATACAAGAGTTGCTGCATTGGGAGAAAAGATCATTAAAAATGCAACGTTTCTTGCAATGACACCGGAAAAGTGTGAAACTTTTTTGAAAAAAGTGATTTTTCTCTTGCAAATATGCCTTGCCGCCCATATAATAGGGGGCAGTTGAAGAAGACAGGAGGAGACACACGATGTCTTTTGTCAAATATGAACCCAAGGGCAACATTGCCTATCTCATCATTGACCGCGAAAAGGCGCTCAACGCGCTCAATTCTCAGGTGCTCGCCGATCTCGATGCCGCGCTCGACGCGGTGGACTTAAGCGAGATCCGCTGCCTGATCGTCCGCGGCGCGGGCGAGAAGTCCTTTGTCGCCGGCGCGGACATCGCGCAGATGAAGGAGCTCAGCAAGGAGGAGGCCGAGGCCTTCGGCAAGCAGGGCAACGACGTCATGCGCAAGCTCGAAGCGTTCCCCATCCCGACGATCGCGGCGGTGGGCGGCTATGCCCTCGGCGGCGGCTGCGAGCTCGCGATGAGCTGCGATTTCCGCATCTGCTCCGATACCGCCGTCTTCGGCCAGCCCGAGACAGGCCTTGGCATCACGCCGGGCTTTGGCGGCACACAGCGCCTTGCCCGCCTCGTCGGCCCCGGCATGGCCAAGCAGATGATCTACACCGCCCGCAACATCAAGGCGGACGAGGCCTACCGCATCGGCCTTGTCAACGCGGTCTATCCGCTTTCTGACCTCTACGCCGCGGCGGAAAAGCTCGCCGGCCAGATCGCTGGCAACGCGCCCATCGCGGTGCGCGCGTCCAAGCAGGCAATCAACGACGGTCTTCAGGTCGACATTGACCGCGCCGTCGTGATCGAGGAGAAGGCCTTCGGCTCCTGCTTCCAGAGTGCCGACCAGCAGGAGGGCATGGGCGCCTTCCTCGAAAAGCGCAAGCACGAGCCCTTTATCAACAAGTGATTCCATAGAATTATCTATTTATATTGTAGGAGGATACACACAATGAAAGTTGCAGTTTTCGGCGCCGGCACCATGGGCAGCGGCATCGCTCAGGTCTTCGCGGCCAAGGGCCACACCGCTCTGATGTACGCTTCCAGCGTCGCTTCCGCTCAGCGCCACAAGGATAAGCTCGCCGCTTCCCTGCAGAAGCGCGTCGAGAAGGGCAAGATGACCGAAGAGGCCAAGGACGCCATCCTGAACAACATCCTCGTCGAGGAGAAGTCTGCCGCGGCGGACGCCGACCTCGTCATCGAGTGCGTGGCGGAGAACATGGACACCAAGCGTCAGCTCCTCGGCGAGCTCGACGAGATGTGCAAGGAGAGCACCGTCTTCGCGACCAACACCTCTTCTCTGTCTGTCACCGAGATGGGTCTCGGCCTCAAGCACGCCGTCATCGGCATGCACTTCTTCAACCCCGTGCCCAGCATGAAGCTCGTTGAGGTCATCCGCGGCGCCAACACCACGCAGGAGACCTTCGACTTCATCTACAACCTCTCCAAGGAGATCGGCAAGGAGCCTGTCGAGGTCGCTGAGGCTCCGGGCTTCGTCGTCAACAAGATCCTGATCCCGATGATCAACGAGGCCATCGGCCTGGTCGAGACCGGCGTTGCCTCTGTCGAGGATATCGACAAGGCCATGATGCTCGGCGCGAACCACCCCATGGGCCCCCTCGCCCTGGGCGACTTCATCGGCCTTGACGTGTGCCTCGCCATTATGAACGTCCTCTACAGCGAGACCGGCGATCCGAAGTATCGTCCCGCTCTGCTGCTCAAGAAGATGGTCCGCGGCGGCCAGCTCGGCAAGAAGTCCGGCAAGGGCTTCTACGATTACAGCAAGAAGTAATCCGTCCCTAAAAGGATAAAAAGGAGAGGCAGTTTACAAAAACTGCCTCCCCTTTTCTCTTTTGGAATGGAAAGGATTCCTGAAAATGACAGAAAACTGTCATAAAAGGAACGGAAATGTCAAAAAGGCTTTAATGAATTCGGCAAAAAGCACGAATTCCAAAAAGGAATGATAGTTCCCCTTGCGAAAATGAAACGCACAGGATATAATGAGAGTCACGGAACTGATTTGTGAAAAATTAGACAATCCAATTATTTTTATAGTGAAGGAGCAAAAGACTATGGATTTCCATCTGTCCAAAGAACATCTGCTGGTCCGCAAAATGTATCGCGAATTTGCAGAAAATGAAGTCAAGCCTTTAGCTGAGGAACTCGATGAGGAAGAGCGCTTCCCCATGGAGACCGTCGAAAAGATGGCCAAGCTCGGCATGATGGGTATTTACTTCCCGAAGCAGTACGGCGGCGCCGGCGGCGATGTTCTCAGTTATGCCATGTGCGTGGAGGAGCTCGCTAAGGTTTGCGGCACCACCGCTGTTATCGTTTCTGCCCACACCTCCCTCTGCTGCGCTCCCATTTTCGAGAACGGCACCGAGGAGCAGAAGATGAAGTATCTGCCTGACCTTCTGTCCGGCCGCAAGATCGGCGCGTTCGGTCTGACCGAGCCCGGCGCCGGTACCGATGCCTCCGGCCAGCAGACCACCGCTGTCAAGAACGAGAACGGCGACTACGTCCTCAACGGCAGCAAGTGCTTCATCACCAACGGTAACGTTGCCTCCACTTTCGTCGTGTTCGCCATGACCGACAAGAGCAAGGGCAACCACGGTATCACCGCCTTCATCGTTGAGAAGGACTTCCCCGGCTTCTCCACCGGTAAGCACGAGAAGAAGATGGGTATCCGCGGCAGCTCTACCTGCGACCTCGTCTTCGAAGACTGCGTCGTCCCCAAGGAGAACCTGCTCGGTAAGGAAGGCGAAGGCTTCAAGATCGCCATGAAGACCCTCGACGGCGGCCGTATCGGTATCGCCTCCCAGGCTCTCGGTCTTGCCGAAGGCGCCATCAACGAGGCTGTCAAGTACACCAAGGAGCGTATCCAGTTTGGTCGCCGCCTGAGCCAGTTCCAGAACACCCAGTTCCAGCTGGCCGACATGCACACCCGCACTCAGGCTGCCCAGTACCTCGTTTACGCTGCCGCTATGAAGAAGCAGAATCACGAGGATTACTCCATGGACGCTGCCATGGCCAAGCTCTTCGCGGCCGAGACCGCTTCCGACGTCACCCGCCGCGCTGTTCAGCTCTTCGGCGGCTATGGCTACACCCGTGAGTATCCCGTTGAGCGCATGATGCGCGATGCCAAGATCACCGAGATCTACGAGGGCACTTCCGAAGTCCAGCGTATGGTCGTTGCCAAGTATCTTGGTGTGAACTAAAAAAGGAGGTAAAGATATAATGAAGATTCTTGTTTGCGTTAAGCAGGTCCCCGATACCTCCGGTAAGGTTGCCGTCAATCCCGATGGTACCCTGAACCGCGCTTCCATGCAGACCATCATCAACCCCGATGATATGAACGCCGTTGAGGCCGCTCTCAAGCTCAAGGATGAGCTGGGCTGCAAGGTCACCGTCGTCACCATGGGTCCCCCGCCGGCAGAAGGTATGCTGCGCGAGCTGATGGCCATGGGCGCTGATGACGGCTATCTCGTTTCCGCCCGTGAGTTCGGCGGTTCCGATACTTACGCCACCTCCCAGATCCTTGCCGCCGCTCTCGACACCATCGGTCTCGATGACGACGACATCGTCTTCTGCGGCCGTCAGGCTATCGATGGTGATACCGCTCAGGTCGGTCCTCAGATCGCTGAGAAGCTGCACCTGCCCCAGATCACCTACGCCGCCGATGTGAAGAAGGAAGGCAACACCCTGACCGTCAAGCGCATGCTCGAGGACGGCTACATGACCATCAAGGCTCAGACTCCGTGCCTGATCACCTGCATCAAGGAGCTCAATACCCCGCGTTATATGAGCGTCTCCGGTGTGTTTGAGTGCTATTCCAAGCCCATGAAGGTCCTCGATTACGAGGCGCTGAAGGATCATGAACTGATCGACGCCACGACCATCGGCCTCAAGGGCTCCCCGACCAACATCCTGACCTCCTTCACGCCCCCCCAGAAGGGCGCCGGTCAGATGCTCGAGGGCAACGACATGGCTACCTGCGAGAAGCTCGCCGGCATCCTGCTCGAAAAACACATCATTTAAGGAAAGGAGATCAATACGATGCGTAACGAAGTGAAACTTGCTAATCCCAACTATGACTCCTCCAAGATCGAAGAGTTCAAGAACGTATGGGTCTTCTGCGAACAGCGTCAGGGCCAGATGATGTCCACCTCCTATGAGCTGATCTCCGAAGGCCGCAAGCTGGCGGACGAGCTGGGCGTGAAGCTCTGCGGTCTGCTGGTCGGCGACAATGTCGGCGATCTCGCCGAGAGCATTGGCGGCTACGGCGCTGATGAGGTCATCGTCTGCGACCACCCCCTGCTGAAGAACTACACCACCGACGCCTATGCCAAGGTCATCTGCGACGTCATCTCCGAGATGAAGCCCGAGGCCTTCCTCATCGGCGCGACCAACATCGGCCGTGACCTCGGCCCCCGCTGCGCAGCCCGTCTGCACACCGGTCTCTGCGCCGACTGCACCCACCTCGACGTTGACATGCCCATCTACAAGGACTTCCTGCGCGGCGCTTCCACGCTGCCCGAGGCCAAGATCGACGGCATGGCCACCGCGAAGGTCATGGGTAAGGACCACGATGTCTCTCGCGACCTGAAGATGACCCGTCCCGCGTTCGGCGGCAACCTGATGGCTACCATCATCTGCCCGCGCTTCCGTCCCTCCATGGCGACGGTCCGTCCCGGCGTTATGAAGAAGGCTGCTTACGACGAGGCGAAGGCCAAGGCCGTTAAGGTCACCAAGTACGACGTCAAGCTCGACGCCGCCGATCTCCAGACCGAGGTCGTCGAGGTCGTCAAGGCTGCCAAGAAGCTCGTCGACCTGATCGGCGCTGACTACATCGTCTCCGTCGGCCGTGGTATCTCCAAGGACGTCGAGGGCGGCATCAAGCTCGCTCACGAGCTCGCCGATGTGCTCGGCGGCGTTGTTGGCGGCTCCCGTGTTGCCATCGACTCCGGCTGGCTCACTGCCGACCATCAGGTCGGTCAGACCGGTAAGACCGTCCACCCGAAGGTCTACGTTGCTCTTGGTATCTCCGGCTCCATCCAGCACAAGGCCGGTATGAGCGAGTCCGAGTGCATCATCGCGGTCAACAAGAACGACACCGCGCCGATCTTCGAGATCGCCGACTACGGCATCTGCGGCGACCTGTTCAAGGTCACCCCGATGCTGATCGAGGCCTTCAAGGCCGCGAAGGCGAGCAAGTAAAATACTCAAAAAAAGAGGACACCGTAAGGGCGACTCCTCATAAGGACATCTTGAAAACACCAGATTGAACCGATTGAGAGAATCTCTTGGTGTCGACCAAACGGGAATAGCCATCAACCATTTCATCGTGGTTGGTGGCTATTCCTGTTTAAAGGTATATTCATGTTGAAATCCGAACCGGAATCTTTGTAAAATTCCCTACCGCTCTTTAACCAGAAACAATGGGTAACCGCATGCCTAACCGGGAGAGCAGTTCGTTGGTAATCGTCCCACAGCATGCAGCCAGTTCCTCTGCCCGAATCGCCTGACCGCCATCCCGGCCGATAATAGTCACTGTATCGTCAGGAGCGACCTCCGAAAGATCGCTGACGTCCACCAGCAACTGGTCCATGCACATCCGCCCCACCATAGGACAACGCCGGCCCTGAATCAGCACCTGGCCGCCCCGCTGAGGCAGATCCCGGGGCAGACCGTCCGCGTAGCCGATGGTGACCACCGCCAGATTGGTTTCTTGCTCTGCCTGAAAGACCCGCCCGTACCCGGCGCTCTCTCCGGCTTGCACAGTGCGGATACTGGCCACTCTGGCCCGGAGAGACAGAACCGGCCGCAGGTCAAGGCTTCGCTGAACAGGCGCATCATCGCTTCGAACTCCATAGAGTGCGATTCCAGCCCGGACATAGTCACAGGGCTGAGCTGGGAGGTTCCAAAGTCCATAGCTGGACTGGATATGAACTTTGCCGGGATCATATCCGGCAGTTCGGAGCCAGGCCACCGTATCATAGAACAAGGTCAGCTGCTCCTGGGTGTAGGCAACATCTTCGGCTTCCAGGCTGTCCGAGACGTATAGATGAGAAAAGACACCGTCCACTACCAGGTTTGGAAGCCGGAATGCCTCCAGGATCTCCTTCCGGTTTTCCGCCAGGATGCCCAGCCGGTGCATCCCCGTGTCCAGGGCCAGATGGACATGGACACGCCGCCCTCTGGCTGCCAAGGCCCGCCCGTGGTCAATATCCGCCACTGTCTGGGTCAGATGCCATCGTGTCAAGAGCGGAGCTTCCTCCGGGGAGGTATAACCTAAGATCAAGATCGTCCCCCGGATGCCCGCCTTTCGCAGAGCAATCCCCTCGGCCAGGCAGGCCACGGCAAAGGCCCGGACGCCCGCTCGCTGTAAGGTGCGGGCGGTCACTGCCCCGCCGTGACCGTAGGCCTCCGCCTTTACCACCGCCATCAGCTCTGTCCCCGGGGCCAATGTGTTCCGCAGCACCTGGGCGTTGTGCCCAAGGGCCGCCAGATCCACCTCCCGCCAGGCCCGAGCGGTGGGGCTGGGCTTCTTTTGAAGCCTCAGCAGGCAAGGGGCGGAGAGCAGCGCACTGAGCGCCAGCACCACAATAAAATGGAGAACACTGTTTTCAATGAGCATTTCTCCCAGTCCCAGTAGCTTTGCCGCTCCCCGGACCAGTACGATGCAGAGGGGATGGAGCACATACATGGCTGTGGAAAATTCCCGGACTTTCCTGGACTTGCCCTTGTTTCCGCCCAGCAGCAGAGAAAAAAGGCATACTATGCACAGGGGGAGGGCGAGGTACATGCTGTCGTGGCGCTGGACATCCATGCGATGGAGCCACAGCCCCTCGGCGCTCATGGCTGCCAGAGAGAGGAAGAAGCCCGCCAGAGACAGCTTTTGGTTCCACCGCCTTCCGGCGGCCCCAAGCAGAAGGAACAGTGGCGCGAAGAACAGGCCATTGCGGGTATAGCCGCACAGTGTAAAAATGCCGTCGTAAAGGGTCCGAAGCAGCGGGATCTGGGAAACCAGTCCATAGTAACTGTCCCCGCCCAGACCGATGAGATAGAGTAGCGCCGCCACAGGCAGAGCCACCCGCAGGCCCAGCCGGCTGAGCCACCGGGCGATGACGATGCCCAGAATGGTCGCCGGGAAATACCACAGGTGGTAGAAGGTGCCGTCCACCAGCAGTTTCCGCAAAACATCCGCCGGACCGGTGAAGCTGCCGGCATAGAGATTCACTGGCAGATACAAAAGGATGCAGACGCCGTAGAGCAGGCAGAGCTTTTTCAGCTGCCGCCCCACACCAGCCCAGTGATTCCGGCTCAGAAAGTACCCAGTGGTCATCAGAAAGAATGGGACTGCCACCCGGGCCAGTACCCGGGTAAGCCAGAAATCAGCCATGGCAGACACATCCGCCAGGGGCGAGGTGTGGTTCATCACCACCAGCAGGACTGCCGCCAGACGAAAGAGGTCCAAAGTCGGGACGGTTTTCTTAGCCGTTCTCATGGGTATCCCCCCACCATGTCAGGATAAATCCCTCCACATTGTCGCCGGATATCTGGCAGCAGCCCTCCGGCACTTCCACCTCTGTGACGGCTCCGGCGGCGGGCACATAGAACACCTGGGCCATGCGGCCGTTTTCCAGAGCGACGCTCCGGGGACCCTGCCGCAAAAAGTCCCGGTACTCCTCCAGACACAGCCCGTTGGTTTCCATCAGCTGGGCGTGGGGCGCCCCCACATAGCGGAAGTGCCACGGCTCAGCCGAGATCCCGGTGACTTCCTCCTTGCCCCGCTGGTAGCGTTCGATAAAGCCGTACCGGGCCGCCAGACGCCTAAATCTTCCGCAGACGCCGTTATAGGGAAAGGCAGGCCGGATGAAGTCGATGTATCCGGCAGCCTTTCCCAGGTCGATGGCGAGGCCGGTCTGATGCTCACTGCATCCTGGAAGGGCCACATACTGGCGGGTAAATGTCTCCCCATGCTCCGCCATGGAGTCGTCCCAGATCCGCTGCTGTTCCTGCTGGCTCCGCCAGCCGGACACCGGCACGATCTCCCGCTGTCCCCCCGCCTTTTGGATACAGGCAGACAGTAGCTGCCGTGCCCGGCTTTCAAGAAGAATGTCGGGGTGGTGCGGGTCCACCGAGGTCAGCGCAGATCGCTCTTTTTCATGCAGGGGATGCGCCCGGTTGACCAGGACCAGCGGCCCCTGAAAAATCTGCTCCCGGGGAATCGACACGGTTCTCATCCCGCCACCCCCAACTCGATCAGGCGGGTCACCAGCTCCCCAAAGGAAATGCCGATGCCCTGCATCATGCTGGGGTAGCGGCTGTGGGCGGTGAAGCCGGGGATGGTGTTGACCTCATTGAAGACGATCTCCCCATCCGGGGTGAGGAACAGATCCACCCGGGCGAATACCCGGCAGTCCAGGGCACGGTAAATGGTTTTTGCCGCTGCCTGGATCTCTGCCGCCTTCTCCGGCGGGATGCGGGCGGGACAGTGGATGGCGGAGGTCTTTAAGGTGTACTTCTCCTCATAGTTGAAAAAGCCCTCCGACAGCGCAATCTCGTCCACCAGACCCACGGTCAGTTCCTCGTTGCCCATGACCGCGCAGCCCACCTCAAAGCCGGGGATCGTCTCCTCCAGGATCACGGCGCTGTCGTGGCGGAAGGCCTCCTCCATGGCGGCGGGCAGCTCTTCCGGCCCGGAGACTTTGGTGATACCGAAGGAGGAACCGGCCCGGACCGGCTTGACAAACACCGGGTATCCCAGTTCCTCCGCTGCCTGGGCGATCCGGCTGAAATCATCGCTGGAATGAAAGACGTGGCTCCGGGGGACCCGGATGCCGGCCAGGGCCGCCAGCTGGTGGGCCCGGTCCTTGTCCATGCACAAGGCGCTGGACAATGTCCCGCAGCCGATGACCGGGACCCCGGCCAGTTCAAAGAGTCCCTGTACCGTACCGTCCTCGCCGTTCTTGCCGTGGAGGACTGGGAATACCGCGTCAAAGAGGAGACGGCGGCCGGAGCCGTCCAGCAGTAGTAAAGCGTGGGCCTCCCGTTCCACCAGCGGGGTGCAGGGGATACAGTCTGCCGCCTGCTGCCAAGTACCGTCCTCCAGCCGGGAGAGGTCGCCGGTATAGCAGAGCCACTGCCCCTCCCGTGTGATGCCCACAGCCAAAGGAGTATAGCGGGCGGGGTCCATGTGGGACAGCACCGCATAGGCGGAATGGAGAGAAACTTCGTACTCCGTGGAGCATCCGCCGAAGAGAACGAGAATGGTTTTCATGGGATAAGACCTCCTAATCAAAATAAAGCGCCTGGTTCTGATACTGAAATGGTACCAGAACCAGGCGTTTCATACTTGTCTATCTACCAACGGATGCCTTGCAAGTTTTCTGCGAAATTCTTGTGATTTTCTTACGGCGCTTCTGAATGGTCTGACGGAAGACAGATGGTGAAGGTGATCCGATCCTCGGTGCTGTCCGCCCGAATGGTCCCGCCGTGGAGCTCCACGATCTCCTTGGCGATGGCTAAGCCAAGGCCCGCACCACCTGTCCGGGTGGCGCGGGAGCTGTCCAGACGGAAGAACTGTTCAAAGATCCGGTCCAATTTCTCCTGGGGGATGTTCTTTCCCGCATTGGAGAAGGTGAGTACGATTTTCCCGGCCTCTATCCGTCCGGCAATTTCCACCGTGCTGTCCGGCAGGCTATAATAAGACGCGTTGCGCAGGAGATTATCAAAGACCCTTGCCAGCTTATCCGGGTCACAGGAATAGTGCAGCTTGGGCGGCAGATCCAGGCTGCATGACAGCCCCGATTCTGCGAAAATGGGGCGGAATTCGCTGGCGACCTGCTCCAGCATCCGCGTCAGGTCCACGCTCTGCCGCTCCAGCTCCAGGCGAGAGAGGTTGAAGCGGGTGATGTCGAAGAACTCGTTGATGAGGTCCTCCAGCCGCTCCGCCTTCTCCAGGGCGATGCCGGTGTACCTGGCCCGGATCTCCGGGGAGATCTGAGGCTCATCCCGCAGGAGGGTCAGGTAGCCGATGACGCTGGTCAGGGGCGTTTTCAGGTCGTGGGCCAGATAGACGATTAGGTCGTTTTTCCGCTGTTCTGCCTCCCGGGCTGCCCGGGCGTCCCGGAGAGCCTGCTCCCGGGCCAGATTCAGCTGGATGGAGATGTCCTCCAGGGAATCCGGCAGCTGGATGGGCTCCTCACTGGGGCGGGATAATTGCTCTGCCGCATTGGCCACCACGTCCAGCTGCTTGATGGGCTTGGAGATAAAATAGAAGCTGATGACCACCCAGCCCGCCAGCACTGTGACGATGCAGACCAGAACGATGTAGTCTCGAACCCAATTCAGGAAGTCGTAGAGCGGCGAGGGCTGCCAGGTGATGCTGGCGCAGATGATGAAGCCCAGGAATGCCAAGGCCATCACTGCGACCACCCAAGCCATGAGGACCAGCAGGTAGCCGCCCCAGATGCGCAAAGATCTCCGGCGGCTGCGGGTATTTCCTTTCTTACTCAATGGTGTACCCCACCCCCCAAACGGTCTTGATGAATTTGGGCTTTCGGCTGGGCTCGTGCATCTTTTCCCGTAGCCGGGCGATGTGACTCATGACGGTGTTGTTGCTGTCCATAAACGCCTCGCCCCAAACATGTTCAAACAGTTCCTCGCTGGACACCACATTCCCCCGGTGCTCACATAGATACCAGAGAATGGAGAATTCCAAGGGCGTCAGGGCCAGTTCCTCGCCGAACAGGACGCACTTGTGAGTGGCCTTGGAGATCTGAAGGCCTCGAAAGTCGTATTCGGTGACCTCCTGGACTGTCCCCTCCCTGGGGTTGTACCGGGTGTAGCGGCGCAGCTGAGTCTTGACCCGGGCCACCAGTTCCAGAGGATTGAAGGGCTTGGTGATGTAGTCGTCCGCTCCCAAGGTCAGCCCCATGATCTTGTCCATATCCTCCACCTTTGCGGTGAGCATGATGATGGGGAACAGGTGGTCCTCCCGGATGCGCTGGCAGAGGGTAAAGCCGTCCATGTCCGGCAGCATCACATCCAGCACCGCCAGATTCAAGCGTGTCGTCCGCACACAAGCCAGGGCGTCGGAGGCATTATAGAATTTGTGGATGGTGAAGCCTTCGTTTTTCAGATAGACCTCCACCAGATCTGCGATCGCAGTCTCGTCATCGACGACTAAAATATGTGTAGCCATAGTTGCCGGCCTTTCGTGTTTTTCTGCATTATAGCACGGAACGTATAAAAAAGCGAGTATGACTCTTGATTTTTCCTAAACATGTCCTAAAGGGGACTGTTGCGGTCTCCTGTCTGCGCAAAATTCTCACCAGACTGTATCGAAACTACGATCTTCCAGACTCCTGATTTCGTAGGGTCGAAGTCGTGAAGCTGCGCCGCAGTGCTCTGTCATCCTTCGCTGGCAGGATCGGTCTGCGTATCATACGATGAACATTCCTCCAGATCTGCAGCCTGCTACCCGGATAGGCTTTTTTCAGCTTTGTGACAGCACGCTCCTTTGCCTTTTCCACGGCGGACTCCTTCATCATGTGGTACATGCCGATTTCCTTCAGCGAAGTTTTTTCAAATCCGAATACGCCGTAGAATTTTCCGAGGATGTCCCTGTCCTTCTTCGGGAGAGCATCAAATAGTTCCTGCAGCAGCTCAATGCAGACTTTTCGATACACGACCTGCTCCGCAGAAACAGAGAGATTCCCAGGCATCAGCCGCTCAAAGGGATCACCGTCATAGCTCCCAGGGATAAGATCATTGACACCAACAAAATGGGTGTTGTAACGGATGTGCTTGACAGCCTGTTCCAGAAGGACATCCATTTTCTCCGCGATCTCTTCGATGCTGAACTGACCTGAATGATATAGCCTTTGTGCCTGCCGGACAGCATCCATCTCGTGCTTGCTCAGAGAAAGATTTCCGATATGTTGCTCCAGCCAACGGGTCATCCGGCCTTTCAGATGTGGGTACAGGTAGGTGGCAAGCACAGCACGGCTCTCATCGTATTCTCTGCTCTGGACCCGTGTCAGAAATTCCAACGCACCCTCGCCGCAAAGATCCTCCAGAATCGTTTTCGTATAGCCGGACAACTCTCCCGGTCTTTCCCTGTCCATATGCAGACAGTTGAACTCTCTGGCAGTCTCCCGGGCGATGCGCCGGATCAGCCCGAGATTCCTGCGGTACAACTCCTCCAGCGCGCGCTCATCACCGCCGTAATATCGGCGGACCAATTCCTCATTGGTCATGGGTCCCACCCGCCTTTGCTTTCGGTGGACGCCCTCGGGGCTTGCTCACTCTGGTGATGCGGCAATATTCATACACTTGCGCAGTAGATATTTGTTCAGAAAACTCCTCAACAGAGATATCCGGGCTGCGCAGCGCATCGTAGAGCCGGTCTCGCACATGATCCTTGGCTCTTCTGGCATCCTCCTGAGAGATAGCTCCCCGCTGCATATCCTTCGTGATCCTGGAAAAGGCAGTCAGCTTGGCCTTCACCTTGGGGTTGTTCTTTGCCAGTTCCTTTTGAACTTCCACCGTGCCAAATTGCCGACAGGTGTAGCCAGGAGCGTGGGGACAGGCCCCTTCGCAGTACAAAGCGTGGACGCCGCTCTTCAGCATGAAGTATTTCCCGCAGATGATGCAGCGGCGGATGTTGTGTCCGCTATTCAGGGCCAGCATATAGTCTGCCTTCATCAGCGCCTGTAAGCTGTCCGTCACATGCTCCTGACAGATGGCCATGGAGCCGTCCGGCAGCTCCCGCGGGACATAGGAGAGCATATATTCATCGTGTCTCCTGTAGCAGTCCCCGTGGTAAGTGATGGGGTTGACGATCAGCTTCTCTGCGGTGCGATCATCGTTATAGAAACCATAGAGCGCTGCCGCATAACTTTCCGGCCCATTGGTCGTGAGTGTGGAGAGGATAAACTTGATGAAATTCCGGATGGTAGGAACAAAGGCACGGATGTCGTGAAGATACATCATGTAGCGGTCGATGTATTTCTTGTAGGCACTCCAGGTATCTTCGCACGCTCCCAGGAGGCGAAACATCTCGTAATAAAACAACTCGCCCTTTTCCTCGCTGCCCTCTCTGCGACGAAACAGATCCAGCAGTCCCAAGGAGATTTCAGGATCGCTGTCCCCATCATCACTCTGGAGGAATTCTTCCGCTGAGGCGCTGAGAAGTTTTGTCTGATCATCCTCTGAAAGGCTGTGCTCCTCGGGAGGAAACAAGCTGAACTGTCCTGTGATCTCCCGTATCACCGAAAAGAAAGCGTCATAGCAATCGTCCGGTAGCAAGCGGAACACAGTATATCGGCGAAGTTCCTGACAGAGCTGCTCCATCTCATCATTCAGTTTCCACCAAAGTTCACTCTTGCGGACATACTCGTAGATGTCCATAAGGGTACGGATGCGCACCATCCGTTCGTGCAGGGGGTGGTAGTCATCCGGTGATAGATTCAGCAGATCTTCGGTCAGCCTGCCTGCCTCAAACTGCTGCCCGTTCAGCTCCAAGGTGCTGCCGTAGGTATAGAATATGATGCTCCCCTCCATTTCCGCTGGCCCCCTCCTCTGCAATAATTTGTCCTACTTGATTTTTAATCTGTCCATGCTTTTTATCAGGATACCATCTTTTCCACCACAATACAAGCAGAGGGGCAAGGGGATGCTCAAAAGTCCTGTGGGCACTGCTCCTCTAAAAGAATACTACTCCCACTTCTTTCGAGGTGGGAGATTTTTGTATTCAGATATTTTGAATTGGAGGTACTGACTATGAGCAACAAAATGGACCGTCCTCTGGTCACGGTGGACGGTAGGACGCTGATGGACCGTCCGCTGGAGCCGCCCAATTTTGTGGTGGACACGCTGATCTCTCAGGGTCTGCATATCCTGGCGGGTTCACCCAAGGTGGGCAAGTCCTGGCTGGCCCTGTGGCTGGCGGTGACGGTGGCCAAGGGAGAACCGGTCTGGGGAATGAGCGTGAAGCAGGGCACCACCCTCTATCTCTGCCTGGAGGACTCCGTCCTTCGCATCCAGAACCGCCTCTTCGAGATCACAGAGGACGCGCCGGACAGCGTCCATTTCTGTACGGAGTGCGCTCCCATCGGCCAGGGGCTGGAGGAGCAGGTGGAGGGCTTCCTCGTAGCTCACCCGGATACTGTTCTGGTCCTCGTCGATACGCTGCAGATGGTCCGCCCCGTCCACGATGCCACCTACGCCAATGACTACCGGGACCTGTCCGTGCTGAAGCGGCTGGCGGACAAGCACGGCATCGCCATCCTGCTGATCCATCATCTGCGAAAGGAAACTGCCGATGATGTGTTCAACCGCATCTCCGGTACGACAGCCATCAGCGGGGCGGTGGATTCCAGTTTTACTCTGGTGGAAGATCGGCGCGGCAGCGGTAAGGCGAAGCTCTCCTGCATCGGTCGTGACATTGAATACCGGGAGTTGTCTCTGGAACGCAACGTTGAAAACGTGTGGGAGATGGTAGCAGACAGCAGAACGCAGCCGGAGCTACTGGGAGACCGGATCACCTATCTGGTCTCTGAACTGATGCGCGACCGTACGAAATTTATCGGCACTCCCACAGAGCTGTCTGAAAAAATCGACCCTGTCGGTATGGAGCGTATCTCGCCTAAGAAAGTGTCCCGCCTGATCCTGCAAAGCCTTGACGCGCTAAGCAAAATCGGAATTTTCGGTATGGTGCGCCGCAGCAACGGGAAGCGGCTCATCGAGCTGCGCCGTGCCGAAAGTGACGATGCCCAGGGTGTACCTGTGGTCGCCCCTGTTGACCCTGTTGGGGCGCTGTGCGGCGATTTGCGGGAGATTGCCGGGCATGGCGAGTAAACACCCGCAGGGAAAAAGAAACGCCGTTTGTGGCCATTTGTGGCCGAAAGCGGAGCGCGGGTGTTCGGTGCAGGGAAATCACCTCCTTGGAGGTGGCCAGCATCGCGTTTGTCTGGTCTGCGGCAACGCCGCTGCCCGACTTCCGCATGAATTCCGGGCAGAAGCCCGGACCCACTTTATCTACGATTTGGAGGAAACGACATGAAAAAAGATGTTAAATTCAGCACCCGCATGGCGTCCACAGACCGGGAGGCCATCAAGGAGTTGGCGAAGCAGTCCGGGATGTCCATGAGCGACTACGTCACTGCCTGCTGCCTGGGAAAGCAGGTGGTGGTCATCGACGGCCTGAAAGAAGTGCTGAAGGAGCTGAAGTCCATCGGCAGAAATCTGAACCAGCTCGTCACCCTGGCGCACATGGGACGAGTGACCGTGATCGATCTGGAAAGCGTATGTCGGGCGTTCTCTGAACTCTGTGGTGCCGTTCGGATGATCCTTGAACGAAAGCGCTGGTAAGCTATGGCTATCATCAGCTTCACAAACTACAAGCGGGGCCAGACCACCGGATGCATGAGCGCCGTGATGCGGTATACCATGCAGGATAAAAAGACCGAGTTCGAGGGGCAGCAGTTGGTCACAGGTATCAACTGTCAGCCGGAATCTGTCTACGCGGATTTCATGACCACCAAGCGGCTCTACCACAAGACGGACGGTGTACTGTTCTATCACATGGTACAGAGCTTCCCGAAAGGCGAAGCAGTCGACCCGGTCACCGCTCACGCGGCCGCGCTGAAGCTGGCCGAGTACTATGAGGGATACGAAGTTCTGGTCTGCACCCACACAGACCGTGAGCACATCCATTCCCACTTCCTCATCAACTCGGTCAATTTCGATACCGGACGGAAACTGCATATCGCAAAGGAGCAGCTCCAGGAACTGCGGCAACGCAACGACATGGTCTGCAAGGAGTTTTCACTTCCTGTATTTCAACCCAGGGAACAAAAGCAGAAAACAAAGACTATGATCATCGGAGAGTATCACACGGCGGCCCGTGGTCAGAGCAAGAAGCTGCAGCTCATGAATATCATCAATGACTGTATGCGCCACGCTTCCAACCGCGAGGAGTTCATTGCGCTGATGGAGAGCGAGGGCTACAAGGTTCGCTGGGAAAAGTCCCGAAAGAATATCACCTATACCACGCCGAGTGGCTGGCAGTGTCGGGACCGTTTGCTGTTCGGTGACAAATATCTAAAGGAGAACATGGAATATGAATTCAGGATCAGAGAAGAAATTATCTATGGACGAGCTCATGGCCCTGAACCGGCCCGAGCCTTCACCGCAGCCGACAGCGCAGGAGTCGAGTTCACCGATCACGCCCATTGTCATCCAGTGTCCGCTGCCGGAGGCTCTGACGATGCTGACACAGAAGACAGAATCCATCGGGTGGGAAGTGCGTGGAATGCGGGAGTATCTTCCGAACCTGAGATCACACACAGACCTGACAGCGGTGCAGAACAGCATGGCGGAGATCCAGAAATCGTTGACGGAGATGACCACTCTGCTGGAACAGGCTGGGAAGAAGAAAGAAAAGCATTCCTGCAAATGGCTGGACTGGCTTCCGGACTTCGACCTGATCGTAGTGGCCAAATGGATCGTACTGGTACTGCTCATCGTGGCGGCACTGCTGGGGATGGGGTATGGCACAGCGACAGTGGTCAGCAACATCCGCAACCTGTTTCTATGAAGCCGCTCCACGCTGGACTGTATGGTCTGGCGGTAACTGGAGCGTTACTGGATGATGGTAACGAAGATGTCGAGGAACGTTACCGCCGTATCCAGGCAGAACAGGAAGCCAAAAATATCGGCGCTGTCATCGGACTGGTGGCCGGCGTAGCCATGGTGCTCACACAGGATGAGCAATCATCTACAGAACAGCAGTGGACCGAAGATCAGCAGGCAGAACAAACACAGCAGCAGACCATGTAACGGTCTGCTATTTTTGTTGCCTGACTGTAGCGTCAGGGGAAAGGAACGATATGGCGTATAAATTCAAATACAATGAGCGTCCCCGCTCCTACAGTGAAGAAAAGCATGGAGATGAGGATATTCCCTCTGCCAAGGCAGTGCGGGATACCGCAGTGGAAGAAAGGGACGACAAGATTATAAAAAGCCGCCGACAGCATGTATGCGGCAGAGAGTACATTGTGTTCGCGGAATTCAGTTTCGGAGGAACGCAATCTACGGTCGATCTTATGAAACAGGTCATCGACCTGGAGCAGGACGCAAAAAATATTTCCGCCTGAAAAACAGGTTCGCATAGACAAACAAACCGATTGAGGGTATTGTATGGTTGCAATCTCTCAATCGGTTTGGCGTTTTATGAAGGAGGTCAATATGTTACAGCCAAACCAAAAGATCACGGCGCTCTATTGCCGTCTGTCCCGAGATGATAATCTGGAGGGCGACTCCAACAGTATCCAGAACCAAAAACTTATCCTGCAAAAGTACGCCGATGAGAATGGGTTCCAGAACACCAGATTTTATGTGGACGATGGCTATTCCGGCGCGAATTTCAATCGCCCAGCCTTTGAACAGATGATGGATGACATGAGCAACGGCGACATCGCCGTCATCATCACAAAGGATCTTTCCCGCCTTGGAAGAAACCAACTGCACACCGGTCTTTATATCGAGGAGATATTCCCTTCCAATGATGTGCGCTACATCGCTGTCAACGACAATGTTGACACCAAGTATGAAAACAGCAACGAGCTGATGCCTTTCAAGAATTTGTTCAATGAATGGCACGTGCGGGACTGCAGCCGCAAGGTGCGGAATGTAGTGAACGCCAAGGCACAGCGGGGAATCCGGGTGGGGACACGAGCTCCTTACGGCTACCGCAAGGGTGCAACCAAGGACTCTCCTCTGTTGGTGGATGAGGAGGCGGCGGCTGTCGTCAAACGCATCTTCGCCATGTGCGCCGGCGGAATGGGACCAGCCCAGATTGCAAAGCAGCTCAAGAAAGAATGCATCTACAGTCCATCCATGTACGCCTATACGAAATTCGGCACATCCCATTCCGGGCTGAATGCAGAGCGGCCCTACAACTGGACTGGCGACATGGTGGCGGATATGCTTCAGAACATGGTCTACCTTGGGCACACGGTCAACCTTCGCTACAGCACCAAGTCCTACAAGGACAAAAAACGATGTGAACGCCCCAAATCAGAGTGGCTTATCTTTGAGAATACTCATGAAGAGCTGGTGGATCAGGAAACCTGGGATATCGTACAGGAGGTGCGATCTCATAAGCGCCGCCGCACGAATATGGATGAGCAGAATATGTTCTCTGGATTGGTGTATTGTGCGGACTGCGGTAAGCCCATGGTATTGCACCGGGCGCACACCATGAAGCCGGAACAGAATCATTTCACCTGCCGCACCTACAAGAAGGACGGGGCAGAAGTGTGTAGCGCTCACTATATCCGGGAAGTGGCACTGAAGGAAATCGTGCTGGAAACAATCCGCAGAGCCACAGAGTTTGCCAGGAGCGACCCGGAGCGGTTCGCCGCATATATTCAGCAAAAGCAATCTACTGAGGTGGCAAAGGAGATCCGGGGGGTGGAACGGGAATTGTCCACGATGCGGAAACGGGATGGCGAACTGGATGTAGTGTTCAAGCGGATGTATGAGGACAGCGCCTTGGGACGGGTGAGCAATGAGCAGTTCCGTTTGCTGTCTGAGGCATACTCCAAGGAGAAAGCGCAGCTGGCTGAAGCCATCCCTGCCACGGAGGAGCGCCTGGAGAAACTACGCAGTAGCATGGCCAACGCCAAGAACTTCATCGCCAAGGCCAGAAAGTTCACCGACATGACGGAACTGACCCCGGAACTGCTCCGCACCTTTGTGGCGAAAATCATCGTGTATGAGAAAGAGGTCAAATACTCCAAGCACGCACCGCAGAAGATCCACATCTGTTTTCGGGACTTCAACCTCAACGAGACAGACGATATGCTTCTATGCGGAGAGACAACAGAAAAGGCAGACAGTACAATTGCACTGCCTGCCTAATCCGAGGACACGCTTCAAGGTACCCCTATCAGGAGTAGCGGAAGGTGTCCTCTTTTTTTGCTTTTTACACCCGCTGCGCGCATAAATCAACCGCCGCAGGCGGTCGATTTCCACACTTGCGGGCGAGAAGTATTTTTCTGACGCATATGTCGTTGGGAATTACGATTAAAATTATTTCGCGCCTATAGGCGCGAAACTTTGCGAGGCTTTTTGCCGAGTTAGTGTCGGTGACACGTGTTTTGACAAAATTTACGTCTGGTTTCTTGTTGCTTCGTGCGCATACTATTGCTTGGGTATCGCGGGAGATGAACGTAAGGAGAAATGCAGCAATGAAGCAGACCCTTGCCATGCTTTTTGTGACGGCGCTGCTGCTCTTCTCGCTCGCGGGCTGCGGGGAGAAGAAGGACAGCAACACCGCCAACGGCCCGTCGACCGGTACGACCGACAACGGCGCGGCGGACAGCGGCAAAAAAAAGGATAACATGCCGGGCGACGACATGAGCGGCGAAAACAAAAAAGACGACAGCGTGACCGGCGACGGCATGATGGGCGACGACATGGACGGCGACGGAGAGAATACGACACGCAGCGTCGACCGCCGCAATGCCGCCGCAAGCGCCAGCGACCGCAGCCGCTATTTTGGCAGCGACAAGACCATCACGCACGAAAACGGCAACCTCTACGGTAAGACCTATCTGAACCCCGAGACGGAAAAGAGCGCAAACGCGCAGCTGCGCAGCAACGGACGCAGTTTGACAGGCACAAATATCAATGGAATCTCGAACGATGTGCGTTACCGGCAGATGCTGTCGAACGGCCGCGTGCACGACACGGACGGCTTCTTGTTCGACGGCGAAAATACGCACTACAACACCTTAAAGTGAAGAAAGCGGGAGCGGCATGCTCCCGCTTAGCTTTTGCCGTATTGACGAACCGCATTCACCTGGATATAATGAAATACAACAGAAAGGAAGTGCCGCCCTATGGATCGTGAGCTCCGCGTTGTTCTCTCCGCCCGTGTGTTTTCCGACCAGAAATGCTTTGGCCCCGGCGTGTCCCAGCTTTTGAAGCGCGTAGACGAGCTGCATTCGCTGCGCGCGGCGGCGCTGTCGATGTCCATGGCCTATTCCAAGGCGTGGACGGTCGTCCGCAATGCCGAGGACGGGCTGGGCTTCCATCTTTTGACCTCCACGGCGGGCGGCAAGCACGGCGGCGGCGCGGTACTGACGGACGAGGCGCGGCAGATGCTCACCGCCTACGATGAATACTGCGAGAAGCTGCGCGCCTACGGCGAGAAGCTCTTTGAAGAGACGTTCGCCTTTTACGATGACATTCCCAAGCAGGAAGTGCATAAAAAGGAGGAACGATATGCTCGGTAAGCTTTGCGTCTGCGGACACGAAATGAAGCCTCAGGGGAAGCAGACCCTCGAGATGAACGGCTCGAGCCTCGGCTCGAATCTCTGGACCGATCATGTCGAGGTGGATATGTACATCTGCTCGTGGTGCGGCCGCATGGCATTCTTTGAGCCGGAGGACGTGCGCGAAAAGCGCTTTCGGGATGCCTGCGGGGAAATGACGATGGACGAGTTGCGTGCGATCGTTTACGATGCCAATCCGGATATGCTGCGCGCTGTTGCGCGCGAGCGCATTGAAGAGTTGGAGTCGATCGAGCGTTACAAGACGGAGCAGAAGCAAAAAGAGGAGGAAAGGCGTGCAAAGCGCAAAAAACTCTTTTCGGGCATTCTCGGCAGAGACGAGGACGACGGCAAGCCGCCCAAAAACCGCCCGCCGGAGTTTTGATGAATTTATTGTAAAAGTGCGCACATTGTGCGCACCTTTCACTTGACAAACGCGCGCGGCGGGTGTACACTCCCATCATCAAAATGGCTTGGATAGGGAAGAAACCGGAGTTCGCCGCCAAGAGAGGGACGCATTTGGTGCAAGCGTCCTGCGTGCAGAGCCGGCAGTACCACCCTTGAGCCGCCCGCGAAACAAGCGGGACGGGATCGCCCGTTACAGCGGACACAAGCGGCGCGCAACGCGCAAGCAGGGTGGAACCGTGGAGTATTTCGATGCTTCACCCCTGATAGACATCGGGGGTGGAGCTTTTTTGCACCCTCAAATGAAAATGGAGGTAAATAATATGTCTGAAGAAGTCAAGATCAGCGAAGAGAACCAGTTCTCGTTTGAAAATCCCGAGTACCGCAAGACCTATTGGCACACCTGCTCCCATGTGCTGGCGCAGGCCGTCAAGCGCCTCTGGCCCGAGGTGAAGCTCGCCATCGGCCCGAGCATCGACAACGGTTTCTACTACGATATGCTCGCCCCGTTCTCCTTCACGCCGGAGAATTTGGCTGAGATCGAAGCCGAAATGCGCAAGATCTGCAAGGAAAAGCTCAAGCTCGAGCGCTTTGAGCTCCCGCGCGCCGAGGCCATCAAGTTTATGGAAGAAAAGGAAGAGCCGTTCAAGGTCGAGCTCATCAACGACCTGCCTGAGGATGCCGTCATCAGCTTCTACAAGCAGGGCGAGTTCACCGACCTCTGCGCCGGTCCGCACCTCGACTCCACCGGCCGCATCAAGGGCAACGGCATCAAGCTGACCGCCTGCAACGCCGCCTACTGGCGCGGCGACTCGAACCGCGAGGTGCTCCAGCGCATCTACGGCGTCGCTTTCCCGAAGAAGGAAGAGCTGGACGCCTACCTCAAAGAGCGCGAGGAGGCCGTCAAGCGCGACCACAACAAGCTCGGCCGCGAGCTCGAATATTTCACCACCGTCGACTGCATCGGTCAGGGTCTTCCGGTGCTGCTGCCCAAGGGCGCGCGCGTCGTGCAGGTGCTCCAGCGCTGGGTCGAGGATACCGAGCAGAAGCGCGGCTATCTTCTCACCAAGACCCCGCTGATGGCCAAGCGCGACCTTTACAAGATCTCCGGCCACTGGGATCACTATCTCGACGGCATGTTCATCCTCGGCGACCCGTATGACGAGACGAAGGAGTGCTTCGCCCTGCGCCCGATGACCTGCCCGTTCCAGTATCAGGTCTACCTGAACCGCCAGCGCTCCTACCGCGATCTGCCGATGCGCCTGGGCGAGACCTCGACGCTGTTCCGCAACGAGGATTCCGGCGAGATGCACGGCCTCATCCGCGTGCGTCAGTTCACGATCTCCGAAGGCCACCTCGTCCTGCGTCCCGACCAGCTCGAAGAGGAGTTCAAGGGCTGCCTCGACCTTGCCAAGTACTGCCTCGGCACCGTCGGCCTTCTTGACAAGTGCACGTTCCGCTTCTCCCAGTGGGATCCCGCGAACCCGAACAACAAGTACGAGGGCACGAAGGAGCAGTGGGATCACGCCCAGAGCGTGATGGAGCGCATCCTCAAGGATCTCGACGTCGACTACACCGTCGGCATCGACGAGGCCGCATTCTACGGCCCGAAGCTCGACATCCAGTATAAGAACGTCTACGGCAAGGAAGATACCCTCGTCACCATCCAAATCGACATGTTGCTCGCTGAGCGCTTCGGCATGTACTACATCGACGAAAACGGCGAGAAGAAGCTGCCGTACATCATCCACCGCACGTCTCTCGGCTGCTATGAGCGCACGCTCGCCTACCTCATCGAGGAGTATGCCGGCGCGCTGCCGACGTGGATGGCGCCCGAGCAGGTGCGCTTCCTGCCCGTCACCGATCGCGCCGCCGACTACTGCGCCGAGCAGGCCAAGAAGCTCGAAGACATGGGCTTCCGCGTCGAGGTCGACTACCGCAACGAGAAGATCGGCCGCAAGATCCGCGACGCGCAGATGGAGAAGGTTCCCTACATGCTCGTCGTCGGCGACCGCGACATGGAGAACGGCACCGTTTCCCCGCGCCACCGCGCGGACGGCGACCTCGGCGCGATGAGCATGGACGAGTTCTCCGCGCTTCTCAAGCAGGTCGTGGACAACAAGGAAAAGAAGTAAATAACACACGGATTTTGCATAATCAGTATGTGAGACCTTCATGCGATCAGGGCGGCGCTTTGCCGCCCTGATTTTTTATACCTAAAGAAAAATTTGAAAACCTGATAAATGTTTAACGAAATAATCGGTCGAATGATGACGGAATTCAACGATAATTTGGCGAAATATCCAAAAAAGTAAAAACGTCTTGCAATAGACCTGTCATTCAGCTATAATGAGACTGCCTGAAAGAGGCAAGTAAATTTCGGAATTCAACGCTTCTCCAACGTAGGTGCTCCGAAGCGCCCCCACGCGGCGGAGCATGTGCCGGTGAAGCGGTGAATGCCGGAAGAATCAAAAAGGAGATTGCGTATGAAAAAGTTTTTAGCTCTGATCCTCTCTCTCGCGATGGTCTTCGCGCTGGTCGCCTGCGGCGGTGAGAAGACGGATGACAGCCAGAACAACGACGGCGATTCCAGCTCCCCCGTTGCGATCACTCTGGCGACCGGCGGTACCTCCGGTACCTACTACGCTGTCGGCGGCGTTCTCAAGACCGTCCTCGACTCCAAGCTGACCCTTTCCACCCTCAATGTTGAGTCCACCGGCGCTTCCGTCGCGAACGTCAACATGATCACCGACGGCGAGGCTCAGATGGCCATTCTGCAGTCCGACGTTATCAACTACGCGCACGAGGGCACCAACTCCTTCGACGGCGCTCCCGAGACCAACGCTCTTTGGGTCGCTGGTATCTACAACGAGACCGTTCAGATCCTTGCCAAGCCCGGCATCAACACCGTGTCCGACCTCAAGGGCAAGACCATCTGCGTCGGTGACGTTGGTTCCGGTACCGAGATCAACGCCTGGCAGGTTCTCGGCGCTGCGGGTCTGACCAAGGACGACGTCAATGCGGTGAACGGCTCCTTCCAGGATGGCGTTGACCAGCTCAAGGACGGCAAGATCGACGCCGCCTTCACTGTCGCCGGTGCTCCCACGACCGCTATCGTCGACTATGCCACCACCAACACCCTCAACCTCGTCTCCCTGAGCGACGATGAGCTCGCCGCCATCCAGGAGGCCTATCCGTTCCTGATCCGTGACGATCTGGCTGCCGGCACCTACACCGGTCAGGATGCCGATGTCACCTGCGTCGCTATCCAGGCTACTCTCGTTGCCTCCGAAGAGCTGAGCGAGGATGTCGTTTATGAGTTCGTCAAGGCCATGTTCGACAACAAGGACGCTCTGACCGAAGGCCACGCCAAGTTCGGCTTCCTCGATCCCGAGACTGCCTCCGCTGGTGCTACCGTCACCATGCATCCCGGTGCTGAGAAGTACTACAAGGAAATCGGCGTCCTGTAAGCAGGATCGCTACCGTGTATTGACGTGAATTCTCATCTGCGGAAATACATAATTGCGGCCGCTGCAATAATAACGATTATTGCAGCGGCCGCCGTGCTTCTTTCTCGCTCCGGCTACTATCTGACCCTGCGCAACCGCGACACCGGCGAGGTCTACGCCCGGTACAAAATGGGCGAGGGAGACCGCTTTTCCGTGACCTTTATCCATTCCGTGAACAAATACCCACTGACCGATACCTACGAGATCGAAAACAAAACGATCTATGTGGAGGAGACGACCTATTGCTCCTTTGGCGCAGGCGTGCAGACGGAGCTCAACCCCGGCGAAACGCTTGACAAGGTCTATGTGGACCGCCCCGATTACAAGGGCTGGGCAATGGTCATCCGAAACATCCATCAGGACAGGACAAACGTCGGCTACATTGTCGGTACGGTCTCTGACCATGTACTCAATGTAAACGGCGAGGATGTTAGTCTGCGTGATTTGTGTGGAAAAAACGCGCCTGTGCGTTTTAATTACGAATTCTGGCTCGTCTGAGCGCACGGACGCTCTCAAATAGAATTAGGAGGAAATTGCATCATGGCTGAAAACGAAAAGCTCAACAATGTTGCAGTCGACAATGACGTCGGCACCATGGAAGACGTCGATGCGATCATGAAAAAGTACGACCGTGAGTCGAACACGCGCGTCTGGGAGGGGACTCCCCGCAAGATTCTGCGTGTCCTTACGGCACTGTTCGGCATTTTCCTGATCGTGATGAACATGTGGATCAAGATGGACGAGCGTGCGCGCCGTCCGCTCTTCCTCGGCCTGGTCATCATTCTCGTGTTTATCTACTACCCCATCAAGAAGGGCTCTCAGAAGGTCAACTACATGCCTTGGTACGATATCGTCATGGCGGCAGTCGGCGCGTTCTGCTTCTTCTTCTACCCCTTAAATCTTGAAAAAATCGTGACTGCCGGTACGCGAATCCAGAAGACCTTTGTCGTGCAGATCGGCAGCATTTCCATTCCCCTTCTGATCGTATTTGCAATCATCGGCACTTTGATCCTCGTCGAGTGCTGCCGCCGCGTGGTCGGTATGCCGATCATCTGCGTAGCGGCGGTGTTCGTGCTCTACGCCTTCTTAGGCGCGGGCAAGGACTTAAAGACCGTTATGTATAACCTCTTCTACACCACGACCGGTATCCTCGGCACCCCGATCGGCGTCTGCTCGACCTACATCGCGCTGTTCGTCATCTTCGGCGCCTTCCTGGAGGCCACGGGTGTTGCAAACTTCTTCATCGACTGTGCGAACGCGCTGGTCGGCTGGGCTTCCGGCGGTCCTGCAAAGGTCGCGGTCGTTTCTTCTGCCCTCTGCGGCATGGTCTCCGGTTCCTCCGTCGGTAACACCGTTACCACCGGTTCCGTCACCATCCCGATGATGAAGAAGACCGGTTATCCCCCGGAGTTTGCCGGCGCGGTCGAGGCTGCGTCTTCCACCGGCGGTCAGATCATGCCCCCGATCATGGGCGCTGCGGCGTTCCTGATGGCGGAAATGGTCGGCGTTCCCTATGCTGATATCATCGTGCGTGCAATCCTGCCCGCATTCCTGTACTTCCTCGGTATCTTCCTCGGCGTGCACTTCAAGGCCAAGAAGCTCGGCCTCAAGGGCCTGCCCCGCGAAGAGCTCCCCAAGTGGAAGATCCTGCTCCCGCAGATCTACCTCATCCTCCCGCTGGTCGTTCTGGTCTACATGATCATGATCGGCTTCACGATGGCCACCGCCGCCGTGTACGCGACCCTTTACTGCGTGGTCGTCGCCATGATCAGCCGTGAAGAGGGCAAGAAGAAGCTCGTCATGGCCATCCCCCTGATCCCGCTTCTGTTCATGACCCTCATGAGCCGCAGCTTCGAGCCGGGCACCTTCATGGGCGAGAACGGCAGCACGCTCTGCCTTGCCATCGCCTTCGCGCTGCTGGTTATCAACTACGCCATCAGCAAGCCCAACGTCAAGAGCCTGCCCACCATCATCGACGCGTTTGAAAACGGCGGCAAGAACTGCCTGAGCGTCGGTATCGCCTGCGGTATGGCTGGTATCATCGCCGGCGTCGTCACCATGACCGGTCTCGGCCAGGTGCTCATCGGCGCGATCGTCGGTCTGTCCAACGGTCACCTGATCATCGCTCTCGTGCTGACGATGCTCTGCTGCATCGTGCTCGGTATGGGCGTTCCCACCACCGCGAACTACATCATCATGGCCACCACCTGCGCGCCGATCCTTGCCTCCGGCATGGGTCTCGACCTGATGGCTGCCCACATGTTCTGCTTCTACTTCGGTATCGTCGCAGACATCACCCCGCCCGTTGCGCTGGCTGCCTACGCCGGTTCCGCCATCGCCAAGGCTCCCCCGATGAAGACCGCCTGGAACGCGACCCGTCTCGCAATCGCGGCGTTCATCATCCCCTACATCTTTGCTTACAATAACGCCCTGATCTTCGTTGGCAACGACGTCAAGTTCCTGAGCGTTGCCTCCATCGTCATCTCCGCGACCCTCGGTATGGCGTCTATCGCCTCCGGCCTGATGGGCTACCTGATCCGCGACATGAAGGCGATCAGCCGCGTCGCACTGGTCATCGGCGGCTTGCTGATGGTCATCCCCGGCACGGTCACTGACCTTGCGGGTCTTGCGGTGCTGGTCGTCGTCCTCGTTCTCCAGCGTATCGAGAACAAGAAGGACAAGGCGGCTGCGTCCGTGTAACGCAAAGCATCCTGCTAATGAAAAAGAGACCGCTTCGGCGGTCTCTTTTTTTGCATGTGCGCCGCTTTTCAAGCATAGACTGGAAACGACGGGAGGTTTTGCACATGCCCAGAATTTATTTGAGTCCCTCCACGCAGGATTGGAACCCGTATGTCGACGGCAGTGGCAGCGAGGAATACTGGATGAATCTGCTGGCCGACACGCTCGAGCCGTACCTTTACGCAAACACCATCTCCTTTGTGCGCAACACGCCGGAGATGACCGCGGCCTCGTCCATCGCGCAGGCGAACAGCCTCGGCGGCTTTGACTTTTACCTTGCCCTGCACTCCAACGCCTCGGGGGAGGGGCAGGCGGGGAAGAACCGCGGCATCATCGTCTTTTACTATCCCACGAGCAGCGACGGAAAGCGTGCTGCCGAGCTCTTCGCCGCGCAGCTGCGCATGGTCTACCCGCTGCCTGCAAAGGTGACGACGCAGGCGACCACAACGCTCGGCGAGGTGCGGCGGCCCAGATACCCCGCGAATCTCATCGAGCTCGGCTACCACGACAACTACGACGATGCGCGCTGGATCGAAAATAACCTCGACGCCGCGGCGCAGGCCATCGCGCGGGGACTGACGGAGTATTTCGGCCTGCCGTTCATTTACCCGCAGCTCGTGCGCACCGGCGTCGTCACGACCGAGGGCTCAGCCCTGCGCCTGCGAAGCTACCCGGGCATCGACGGGGAAACAGTTGGCAGCATCCCGAACGGCGAGAGCGTGCAGGTCTACGGGAGCTATCAAGGCTGGTACTCCGTGGGCTACGACGGCCGACTCGGCTACGCGGCGCAGGCCTACATTGCGGTGTGATCTTCGCCCGTTTCCGATATTTTCCGGGCGCGACTTTTCCTTGACAGCTGGTTATAAAAAGTTTACAATGTTTTTTGGATTTATGGAGGGGAGAGAAGGGGAATCTCCCGTTTATGATTCAAAAACCCAACGATAGATCAATCGCATCGATCAAAAAAAGCACACAGGAGGAATCGTATGATCAGCTATCTCTACGCTGCGCTTATCGCGGTGGGGACGCTCGTCATTGGCATTCTTCTTGGTATTTGGATTCGCAAGAGAGCCGCTAAACGCGCCGAGGAGAAGATCTCCAACGCCGATGAAGAGGCGCTTCGTATTGTCAACGAAGCGATCAAGAGCGCTGAAAACAAGAAACGCGAAGTCATGTTGGAGGCAAAGGAAGATATCCTGCGCTCCAGAAACGAATACGAGAAGGAAGTCAAGGAACGCCGCGCCGAGCAGCAGAAGCAGGAGCGCCGGCTCCAGCAGAAGGAGGAGAACCTCGACCGCAAGACCGACGCGCTGGAAAAGCGCGAGGAGGCCCTCAACCAGAAGCATGCCGCTCTGGACAAGGAAAACGAAGAAATCAAGATCATCAAGCGCAGCCAGACCGAAATGCTCGAACGTATTTCCGGTTTTACTGCCGAAGACGCCAAGAAGTACCTGATCGAGCAGGTCGAGAGCGAAGTGACGCACGAGACCGCGCTCAAGATCAAGGAGCTGGAGCAGCGCGCCAAGGACGAGGCCGATTCCCGCGCCCGCGAGATCGTCGCCTCTGCCATCCAGCGCTGCGCTGCCGACCATGTTGCCGAGATCACCGTCAGTGTGGTGCCCCTGCCCAATGACGAGATGAAAGGCCGCATCATCGGCCGCGAAGGCCGCAACATCCGCACGATCGAAACGCTCACGGGCGTCGACCTCATCATCGACGACACGCCCGAGGCGATCACCGTCTCGTGCTTCGAGCCCGTGCGCCGCGAAGTCGCGCGCCTGGCGCTCGAAAAGCTCATCGCCGACGGCCGCATCCATCCCACGCACATTGAAGAGATGGTCAACAAGGCCCGCCGCGAGGTGGACGCCATCATCAAGTCTGAGGGCGAGCGCGCCGTGCTGGAGACCGGCATCCGCGGTCTGCACCCCGAGCTTGTGAAGATGCTCGGCCGCCTGCACTACCGCACAAGCTACGGCCAGAACGTTCTGCAGCACTCCATCGAGGTCTCGCACCTTGCGGGCATGATGGCCGCCGAGCTGGGCGCGGATGTTTACGCCGCCAAGCGCGCAGGCCTGCTGCACGATATCGGCAAGGCCGTCGACCACGAGATGGAGGGTACGCACGTCGCCCTCGGCGTCGAATTTTTGCGCAAGTACCACGAAAAGGACGACATCATCCATGCCGTGCAGGCGCACCACAACGACGTGGAGCCGCAGACCATCGTTGCCTGCCTCGTGCAGGCGGCGGATGCGATCTCTGCCGCCCGTCCCGGCGCCCGCCGCGAGAATCTGGAGAACTACATCAAGCGCCTCGAGCAGCTTGAGGAGATCACCGGCAGCTATCCCGGCGTCGACAAGGCCTATGCCATTCAGGCCGGCCGCGAGGTGCGCGTGATGGTCAAGCCCGACCAGGTCAGCGAGGACCAGATGGTCATTCTGGCGCGCGAGCTTGCCAAAAAGATCGAGGAAGAGATGGAATATCCCGGCCAGATCAAGGTGCACGTCCTGCGCGAGACGACCGCCATCGAATACGCGAAATAAGAAAAAGGCTCCGCTTTTGCGGGGCCTTTTTCATGCCTTTCTTGCGTTTTGTCCCGCGCCTTGCTATACTGGGGAAAACGCAAAGCGGAGGAACGCCATGCTCTACAATATTCTGGCCATCGGCGATGTGGTGGGCGGCTGCGGTGTCAGCTGCCTCGAGCACCATCTGCGCGCCGTGAAAAAACTCAAGAACATCCACTTCACCGTGGTCAACGGCGAGAATGCCGCGATGGTCGGCCTGACGCCGAACGACGCCGAGCGCATCTTCTCCGCGGGGGCGGACATCATCACGCTTGGCAACCACACATTCGGCAAGATGCAGATCACCGACTACCTCGACGACTGCCCGTATATTCTGCGGCCGCACAATCTCGGCGCGCGCGTGCCGGGAAGGGGCTACGGCATTTTCGACTGCGGGCGCGCCCGCATCGCGGTGATGAACCTCATCGGCCGCTGCGACCTCGCGTTCCATGCGGACAATCCGTTCAAAACGGCGGACGAGCTGCTCAAAAGCGGCGAAAAGCCGACGTTCACGCTGCTTGACTTCCACGCCGAGGCGACGAGCGAAAAGCTCGCCATGGCCTATTACCTCGATGGCCGCGTCAGCGCCATCTGGGGCACGCACACCCACGTGCCGACGGCGGACGAAGAGGTCTTCCCCAAGGGGACGGGCTACCTCACGGACCTCGGCATGACGGGGGCGGTGCGCAGCGTGCTCGGTATCAAGCCCGAGCAGTCGGTCGAGACGTTTCTCGGCGGTCTTCCGGGCCGCTACCGCGAGCCGGAGAAGAGCGCCGGCAAGATGCAGGGAGCGATTTTTACATTAGATGACGCGACGGGGCTCTGCGTGGGCGTCGAGCGCGTCGATGTGCGCTGAGAAAGCGCAAAATAGAAAGGAACAACGCAAATGTCCATCGAAAAAGTGAGAGCGTATTTTGAACATTTCGGCATCGCCGACCGCATCCGCGAGTTCGACGTGTCGAGCGCGACGGTCGAGCTGGCCGCCGTCGCCGTCGGCGTGGAGGGCGCGCGCATCGCGAAGTCCATGAGCTTCAAGCTCGCGGACGATGCGCCCATCATCATCGTGACGGCGGGGAACAGGAAGATCGACAACGCCAAGTACAAGGCGTATTTCCACGTGAAAGCAAAGATGCTGACCTTTGATGAGGCCTGCGCATTCACCGGCCACGCGCCGGGCGGCGTGTGCTCGTTTGCTCTGCCGGAGAATGTGAAGACCTATCTCGATGTGTCGCTCAAACGCTTCGACACGGTTTTCCCCGCGGCGGGCAGCGCGAACAGCGCCATCGAGATGACCTGCGACGAGCTTGAGAAGTATTCCTCAAACTTTGTCGCCTGGGTCGACGTGTGCAAGGAGAAAGCGCCCGCCCCGCAGGCATGAGAGGAGAGAACACATGAGCGTGAAGATCGTCCACGCGGCGGACTTCCATTTGGACAGCGCGTTCGGCGCGCTGAGCGCCGAGCAGGCGCGCCAGCGCCGCCGCGAGAGCCGCGAGCTGCTGACGCGGCTTTGCAATTACGTGAATCAGAACGGCGTCGATCTCGTGCTGCTCGCGGGCGACCTGTTCGACAGCGACACGACCTATCGCGAGACGCTGGAAGCGCTCTCTGAGGCGCTGGGCGCAATGCAGGCGCGAGTGTTCATCGCCCCCGGCAACCACGACCCGTACAGCGCGAAGTCGCCCTACGCGACGCTTTCCTGGCCGGAGAACGTGCACGTCTTCACGTCGAAGACGGTCGAGCGCGTGGAGCTGCCGGAACTTCAGTGCGCCGTGTACGGCGCGGCGTTCACCGCGCCCGTGCAGGACGAAAGCCTGCTTGCGGGCTTCCGCGCACCGGAGGACGGTTTCATCCATCTGATGGTGCTGCACGGTGATATCTCCGCCACGGAATCGCGCTACGATCCCCTCACGAAAGAGCAGATCAAGGAGAGCGGGATCGACTATCTTGCGCTCGGCCACACACACCAGTTCGGCGGTTTCCTGCGCGAAGGGCAGACGACCTACGCCTACTCCGGCTGCCCGGAGGGCCGCGGTTTCGACGAGCTGGGCGAAAAGGGCATCCTTACGGGCACGGTGGAGCGCGGGAAGGCCGAACTTTCGTTTGTGCCGTTCGCGCGCAGACGGTATGAGGTCCTGAACGTCGATGTGACGGGAAGATCGGCGGAGGACGCGCTGCGAGCAAGCCTGCCGGATGCGACTGTGCGCGATATTTACCGCATTATTTTCACCGGAGAGACGGATGAGCGCGGGCTTGATCTCAAGTCGATCGAAGAGCAGTTTGCGCCCGACTTCTTCCACTTGGAGTTGCGCGATGAGACGCGCATTGGCGAGGACGTCTGGGCGCGAGCGCAGGAGGATTCGCTGCGCGGCCTGTTCCTGCGTGAGCTGCGCACGAAATTCGATGTTGCATCCTCGGACGACGAGCGCGCGAAGATCAGCCTCGCCGCGCGCTTCGGCCTTGCCGCGCTCGACGGGTGTGATTTGTGAGGAGGAGAACTATGTCGATCTGGTACAGCCGGCGGAAAAAGGAAGAAAAATCCCTGCGCCTTGCGGCGGCGGGAAAGTCCGCGTTCTGCTTTGCAGAGCTTCATTACAACGCGCGCAGCCTTACGCACGCTGCGGGCGTCGCGGCGGAGAGAGCGCTCCACCTTTATCGAAAAATTGACCGAAAAAGATAAGAAAACAACCGAAAAAGGCCGAAAGGAAGCCCCTTTCGGCCTTTTTTGAGAGGATATTAAGTAAGAATTAAGAAATAATCGCTGTTTTTGTTTGAAAACGGCTGATACAATGACCAACATGAGGTGAGAAAATGTACAACATTCTGATTTGTGACGACGAACAGGACATTGTCAACGCGCTCAAGATCTATCTCTCCGGCGGGGACTACTGCCTGTTTGAGGCGAGCAACGGGCGCGAGGCGCTGGAGGTCGTGGAGAAGAACGACATCCATCTGATCCTGATGGACATCATGATGCCCCAGCTCGACGGCATCGCCGCGACGGCGAAGCTGCGCGAAAAGAGCAACGTGCCCATCATCCTGCTCACGGCCAAGAGCGAGAGCAGCGACAAGGTCCTGGGCCTGAACATCGGCGCGGATGACTACATCACAAAGCCCTTTGACCCCGTGGAGGTGCTGGCGCGCGTCAGGTCTCAGCTCCGCCGTTACACGCAGCTGGGGGCGAAAAAGGAAGAGGAGAAGCCGAACGTCTACACCGTCGGCCCCATCGTGCTCGACGAGGAGAAAAAAAGCGTGACGGTCGACGGCAACGAGGTCGCGCTCACGCCCATCGAGTTCAACATCCTGCGGCTGCTGATGAAGAACCCGGGACGCATCTATTCCTCCGCCCAGATCTACGAGCTGGTGTGGAAGGAGGATTCGCTGGGGGCGGAGACGTCGGTGAGCGTGCACATCCGCCACCTGCGCCAAAAACTGGAGATCAACCCCTCCGAGCCGCGCTACCTGAAGGTCGTGTGGGGGCTGGGGTATAAAATGGAGGACAAGAAATGAAGGCTGCGTGGATACGCAATTTCTGGACAAAGACGGTCGCTTTTTTGCTGGCGGCGGCGCTCGTGCCGGTCATCCTCACCTATGTTGTGGGGCTTGTCTATTCCTACGGCGGTATGGGTCGGGACTTTTACACGACCGACCTCTGCCTGAATGCGGTCGGCAAAAAGACGTGGGAGATCTGCGACGACTATATCGCCATGGAAGGCGGAAACTATGAGCTCAACAAGATCTACTCCAAGGGAGACAGCTACAGCAACATTCGCTTCCGTGTGACGGACGAGCAGGACAAGGTGGAGTTCAGCAACGTCAGCGACGGTGATACCTTCTGCTACAGCACCGTTTATGTTGACAAGACCTTTGATGTCTACCTTGTGAAGGGCCTTCCCGCGCAGGATGATATCTACTGGGCAAAGGTTTTTTACGACAAGGCAGAAAACTGGGGGCAGAACGCCCTGGAGATGCTCATCCTCTTTGGCGCGATGGAGCTGTTCCTGCTCATCTTCCTCGCCCGCACGGCGGCGCGGCGCGAGGACGGCGAGCTGCAGGGCGGCTGGCAGGAAAAGATTCCCTTCGACCTCTATCTTCTCGTTGACGGCACGATCATTGCGCTGCTGTGCGTGGCGGTGGAGGAGGTCTACTCCTATGTGAGCTTTTACACCCCGCCCTACGATGTGCTGCTGCTGGCGATGAGCTTTGCGCTGGCGGTGCTCGTCTTTGCCGCGTGGGTGACATTCTGTGCGCGCGTCAAGGTGGGCGGGCTGTGGAAGAGAACGATTATCTACAAGCTCCTGTGCCTGTGCTGGAAGATCGTCAAGTGGTGCTGGAGAGTGCTCTGCGCCTTCTGCCGCGGCGTTATTGGCCTCCTGCACGCCATCCCGCTCGTCTGGCGCACGGCGGTGGGCTGCCTTGTGGTCAGCATGATGCTCGGTATATTTGCGGCAAATCGCGCGGGAGGGGCAATGCTGCTGACGATGCTTGTGCTGTCCGTCGCCGCATGCCTCTTCTCGCTCCAGCTTCGAAAGCTCCAGAAGGAGGGCGAAGCCCTCGCCGCCGGCAATCTTGACGCGCAGGTGGGCACAAAGTGGATGTATTGGGACGTTAAGCGCCACGCCGAGAACTTGAATTCCATCGGCGACGGCATGGCTGCGGCCATCGACAAGCAGCTCAAGAGCGAGCGGCTCAAAACGGAACTTATCACAAACGTTTCGCACGACATCAAGACGCCGCTCACGAGCATCATCAACTACGTTGATTTTTTGCAGCATGAGCACACTCCCGAGCAGGAGGAAGAATACCTCGCCGTCCTCAAGCGGCAGGCGTTCAAGCTCAAAAAGCTCACGGAGGACTTGGTCGAGGCCAGCAAGGCCACGACGGGTAACCTGCCCGTGAACGCCGTGCGGTGCAGCATGAACGAGCTTCTATCGCAGGTCGAGGGCGAGTACGGCGACAAGCTGAGCGCGGCGGACCTGACGCTCGTGAGCGTGATGCCGGACAAGGAGCTCTTCTGCAATGTGGACGGCGCGCTGATGTGGCGCGTGATCGACAATCTGCTCTCGAACATCTGCAAATACGCGCAGAATGGCACGCGCGTTTATCTGACACTTGAAAAGACCGGCGGCGACGCGGTCGTGACCTTCAAGAACACCTCGCGCGCGGCGCTGAACATTCCCGCCGAGGAATTGATGGAGCGCTTTGTGCGCGGCGACAGCTCGCGCTCGACCGAGGGAAACGGCCTCGGCCTCTCCATCGCGCAGAGCTTGACGGAGCTGCAGGGTGGGAAGATGTCGCTCGCCATCGATGGCGACCTCTTCAAGGCCATCCTCCGTTTCCCGACGGTGGTGTGAGAAAAATACAGAAAGGTGCGGAAAGGCGTTGCCGTTCCGCACCTTTTCCGCGCCTGTGCTTGACAATTCGGCGCAAAAACAATACAATAACAATTCAGAACTCTATCCTGAAACTGAGGGAGAACATAAACATGGCAAAAGATAAAAAGGTAGAACAGATCACGAATCTTGAAGACGATTTTGCCCAATGGTATACCGACATCTGCCGCAAGGCGGAGCTTGTTGAGTATGCCAGCGTCAAGGGCTTTACCATCCTGCGCCCCTATGGCTTCGCCATCTGGGAGAACATGCAGCGTTTGATGGACGCGGAGTTCAAAAAGACCGGACACGAGAATGTGGCGATGCCCGTTCTGATCCCTGAGAGCCTGCTCAAGAAAGAGGGCGAGCTCGTCAACGGCTTCGCGCCCGAGGTCGCGTGGGTCACGATGGGCGGCAGCGAGAAGCTCGAAGAGCGCCTTGCCTTCCGCCCCACGTCCGAGACGATGTTCTGCGACCACTGGTCCCGCGTATTGCAGACCTACCGCCAGCTGCCGATGCTCTACAACCAGTGGTGCTCCGTCATCCGCTGGGAGAAGACCACCCGCCCGTTCCTGCGTTCGCGCGAGTTCTGGTGGCAGGAGGGTCACACCATCCATGAGACCGCCGAGGAGGCGCAGGCTGAGACGATGCAGCAGCTCAACTGCTACGCTGACTTCTTCCGCCACGTGCTCGCCATCCCCGTCGTCCCCGGCCGCAAGACCGAGAAGGAGAAGTTCGCGGGCGCCGAGGCGACCTATACCGTCGAGTGCATGATGAAGGACCGCAAGGCGCTTCAGGGTGCGACGAGCCACTATTTTGGCGACAAGTTCTCCCGCGCCTATGACGTGACCTTCACCGGCCGCGACAACAAGCTCCAGTACCCGTTCCAGACGTCCTGGGGCTCCACCACGCGCATGATCGGCGCGGTCATCATGACCCACGGCGACAACAACGGCCTTGTCCTGCCCCCGCGCATTGCGCCCACGCAGGTCGTCATCGTGCCCATCGCCGCGCATAAGAATCCCGAGGTGCTCGAGACAGCCAAGAGCGTGATGGCGGACCTCATCGCCGCCGACGTCCGCGTCAAGCTGGACGACAGCGACCAGTCCATGGGCTGGAAGTGCGCTGAGTACGAGATGCGCGGCGTGCCCATCCGCCTCGAGCTCGGTCCCCGCGACCTGGCCGAGGGCAACTGCTGCCTCGTCCGCCGCGACAACGGCGAAAAGGTCACGGCCAAGATCGAGGGGATCGTTGACGAGATCAAGGCGCTGCTTGACGCCATCCATGACAACATGTACACCGTGGCGGAAAAGAACCTCGAAGACAACACGTTCGACTTAAAGACCATCGACGAGGTGAAGGAGATGGCCTCCGGCCACGGCGGCTTCGCTCGCACCAAGTGGTGCGGCAGCCTCGAGTGTGAGCTCAAGATGAAGGAAGTCGCGGGCGTTTCCTCCCGCTGCATGCCCCTCAAGCAGAGCGGCACCACCGGCAAGTGCGTCTGCTGCGGCAAAGAGTGCACTACTGATATTTATTGGGGCGTTGCCTATTAAGTATCAGCTTTCCATCGAATGATATAGTTCCCTGCGCGTCGCAGGGGAACGGCAAAGGGGGCCATTCTCTTTCACAAAAGAGAATGGCCCCCTTTAGATCCCCCAAGAGAAAGGTTTAGATTGGCAGTTTGGAGCTTGAACAATCTTTGTGCCTCCGGAATGCAGCTGCCTGCGCGCGGCGTCGCCGCGGTTAGAGCTGCAAGACGATTTGATTTGCTTCTATCTTCGCTGTCGCTCTGCCAATCTTGCGCAGGTGCAGTCTAATTTCCGTCTACTGATGGTGCCAATCAATGCGGCGAGCGCAGCAATGCCGCATTCCGCACGCAGTCTGCCGCCGAGGTAACGTCACTCGCGCCTCACGATAGTAAGGCGCGGTTGCTGGATGTGTCGAAACGTAGGGATTCATGGCGAAGCCATGTATACCGCACCTGATTACCCGCAAGGGGTATGCCACATCCGTAAGGCAGCAGAGCTGCCAACGGCTGTGCAATGCGCAGCGCGTGCAGCTCTTCAAGCCCCAGAGCGGCAATGTCGGGGGGGGGCGAGGGGAGCTCCCCTCGCGTTCTCTTGGGGGTCAAAGGGGGCCATTCTCTCACGTGAGAGAATGGCCCCCTTTATTCACGCAGCCCTTGGGCTGCAATATTCTTCCCTTAAAAGGGAAATTTTCCAAAAATCAAATGAGATTCTTTTCAGAATCAGCATCAAACAAATGCACCAGTTTGGCATCAAACCCAAACTTCACCGCCGTATGCCGCGCATACGCCATCGGATCAATATTCGCGGTGGGAATGACTGCCACAACATCCTGCCCATTCGCGGCAAGGTGCAGATGCAGCTCGCTGCCCATCAGCTCGCTGACGTCGACCTCGGCAGGGATGCCGCTCTCGCCGAGCGAGATATGCACAGGGCGCACGCCCGCGGTGACACTGCGGCTCTCAATACCTGCGGCGGCGAGCTTTGCGCTCTGCTCCGCGGTGAGCGTGACAGTCTCGCCCATGACGGTGAGCGTATAGCTGTCGGCGGTCTTTGTGAGCTGGCAGTTTTCAAAGAAATTCATCTGCGGCGAGCCGATGAAGCCCGCGACGAACAGGTTCGCCGGATGGTTGAAGACCTCCTGCGGCGTGCCGATCTGCTGGATGTAGCCGTCGCGCATGATGACGATGCGGTCGCCGAGGGTCATGGCCTCGACCTGATCGTGCGTGACGTAGATGAACGTGGTGTCGATCTTCTCGCGCAGCTTGATGATCTCCGCGCGCATCTGGTTGCGCAGCTTCGCGTCGAGGTTTGAGAGCGGCTCGTCCATCAGCAGCACCTTGGGGCTTCTGACGATGGCGCGGCCGATGGCCACGCGCTGGCGCTGGCCGCCGGAGAGCGCCTTGGGCTTGCGGTCGAGGAATTGGGTGATATCAAGGATCTCTGCCGCCTCGCGCACGCGGCGGTCGATCTCGTCGTTGGGCATTTTCTTGAGATACGTCTTGCCGTCCGCATCCGTCTCCGCGATCTTCTTGAGCTTGAGCGGGAAGGCGATGTTTTCATAGACGGTCATGTGCGGATAAAGCGCATAGTTCTGGAAGACCATCGCGATGTCGCGGTCTTTGGGCGCGACGTCGTTCATCTGCTTGCCGTCGATGAAGAGCTCGCCGCCGCTGATCTCCTCGAGACCGGCGATCATGCGCAGCGTGGTCGACTTGCCGCAGCCGCTCGGGCCGACGAGCACGATGAACTCCTTGTCGGCCACGTCGATATTGAAGTCCTGCACGGCGACAACGCCTTCGTCAGTGATCTCCAGATTGTTCTTCTTTTCGACGGCCTCGTCTTTCTTCTTTTTCTTCTTGCTTTCGGTGTTGGGGTAGACCTTTCGGACATTTTTCAGAATGACCTCTGCCATAATCGTGAACCGCAGTCCTGCCGCCTCCGCGATGCAGGACCTCGCAGCCGCCTGAGCGCGCCGCTTTACGGCAGGTCTCCACACTGCCGCACCGCCGGTTCGGCGGAAAACGTTCCTCCTTTTGTATTTCCCGCGAGCGGTACGTAGAGGTGGAGTAGCACAGGCGGGAGGGAATGGAAGTGAGCAAAACTGCTCGAAACCAGTATACGGCAAAGCGCGGCTTTCCACAACGGAAAACCGCGCTTTCATACTGCATTTTGGTAAGATAGATAACAAAAAGAACCGAAATTTATGCTTTTTTACCACGGCGGCGGCGATGGACGACCGCCAGCCGGTCGATGAGCAGATCGTAGACAAAAAAGAGCAGAAGCCCCATCGCTGCCGTCGCCCACAGCAGCCAAGTCGCGCTCTCGGAAAACTCCTGCACGACGGCGGGGAGCTTGAAGACAAAAATGATGAGCGCGTACATGACGCCCATACTCACGGTGCAGAGGCCGAGCTTCGCAAAGAGCCGCAGCGCCTTGGACGAGATCGCGTCAAGATTCGGCTTCACGAGGGGATAATAGCCGAGAAAGCAGAACACAAGCGCTGCTTCCTTGTCCGCGCAGAGAAGAAGTCCCAAGACCGCCGCCGCGGCAAAGCAGCTCCATGCGTAGCTTTTGCGGCATTCCTCGCGCGCGGGCAAAAGCGTAGCCGATGCGAGGATCGGCCAGGCGTAGGTCGAGAGCGGGACGACGCCGCTGAGCCAGAGGAAGGCGACCGCGAGCGCGCACAGTACGCCGCACAGCGCCAGTTCATGTGTTTTCTTTGCCAAAATTTACTTCACATCGCTTTTACAGATATTCCGGCTCCATCGCGTCGTGGAGCACGGTGGTGATCGCGTCGGAAAAGACGCTGTCGGAGTGCGCGTGCAGGGCGTTGAGCGTCTCCGCCACGGCGGCGACCTTCACTTTGCCGGTGGAGTACACATCCTGATCGAAGATGAAGCGCACTTCCTTTTCCTGCACCTGCTGGACCTGGTTGCCGTTGCGGATGTTGCGCTGGACAAAGCCGGGGCCTGCGTGCAGCTTGAGCGCCGCGAGCGCATCGAGCTTGCGCTCGACGTCGACCGAGCACTTGGCGACGCTCGCTTCGTCCACGCCGTCCTCGTCGAGAATGCCGAGGTACGGCGGCTGGAGCAGATCGTTCCAGCGGCGGCCCGTGAGGCCAAGCTGCTCGCGCGAAATGGCGTTGACAAAGCGAAGGCCCACGCGGTCAAAGCAGTTGGGACGGTAAATCTTGATAAACTGGCCGAGCGGCTCGTCGAGACGGGCGGCAAAGTCCTCCCAGTGCGTGTAGCGCATGGTGGAAAGGGCGATAAAGTCCTTCGTGAGGCTCAGCTTGTAGCCGCCGTCCTCGGAAATGAACGTGTGGTTGTTGACCGTCCGCGCGGGCGCGCCGTTCACGCCGGGCAGCTTTTCCACCTGGCACTGGTAGCGCGGAAATGCCGCGCGCACGGTCTCCTGAAAGTCGGCGGGCTCGCGCGTGTCGATCGAGAGGATCGTGGGGAAGCGCAGCTGGCAGATGACTTCGATGAGCTGAGATTTGCCGTAGGCGTAGCGGCGGTTATCGGAAGAGATCATAACGTAAATACCTCCGTCATGTTGCAATTTTGATTATAAATTATAGAGGAAAGAAAAACGATTGTCAAATCAGCGTTCGTGCGCGAAGAAGCGCTGATAAAACTTACCAGCAGAAAAACTGCATATCCGATTTTTTATGAGTCAAACTACCCTTGCGATACCCAAACAGCAAAACTCTTTCAAACAGGTGAAACCAAAAACAATTATAGGAAAAGGAGAAAATCATTATGTCCAGCAAGAACAGCAACAAGCTCAACATCCCCGAGGCCAAGGCCGCTATGAACAAGTTCAAGATGGAAGCCGCCAGCGAGGTTGGCGTCAACCTCAAGCAGGGCTACAACGGCGATCTGACCTCCCGCGAGGCCGGCTCTGTCGGCGGCCAGATGGTCAAGAAAATGATCGAGAGCTACGAGAAGAACCTGTAAAAAAGGCTCTTTCGCAAAGCGCAGACAAAGGGCGCGGCCAACAGGCCGTGCCCTTTTTGCTGTGATGGACGAAATGACAGAAGATATTCTGCAAAGCCCTCCGGCACGCTCGCTCCGCGCGGGAATATTTTCCATTCCCGCGCGGAGGAGACAAAAGGGCAGGGGACTTGCCGCCCTTGGTGCTCATTTTGCGCAATTTATTTGCAAAAATACCTTATTGCATTTTCTGCTGATTTGATATAAAATTTTAATAACTGTGCATGTATTACTTCAAACGGAAACATACGCGCGCGGGAAAGCGGCGAACCGCGGCGGGCGGCCTGCCGGAATACGCAGGGAGGTGTCCGTATGCGCGCCATCGAGCACTTTAAAACCATCACGCATCATCGCCATCTGGTGCAGCAATACTGTTTTCGCCTCGGCCTGTACTATCAGGGGTTAACGCATGACCTGAGCAAATACAGCCCCTCGGAATTCTGGCGCGGCGTCAAGTATTATCAGGGCTACCGCAGCCCGAACGACGCTGAGCGGCGCGAAAACGGCGTGAGCCTTGCGTGGCTCCACCACAAGGGGCGCAACCGCCACCACTTTGAATACTGGATCGACTACTGTATTGCCGACGACGGTAAGGTCTACATGGGCGGGTGCAAAATGCCGCTCAAATATGTAGCCGAAATGTTCTGCGACCGCATTGCCGCCTGCAAGGTCTATCAGGGCGACAAATATACCGACGCCTCGGCCTACGACTACTACGAAAAGTCGCGCGGCCATATCCTCATCCATCCCGAGACCGGCGAGCTCATCGGCAAGATGCTGCTCGTACTCAAGGAGCAGGGCGAGGACGCGGCGTTCGACTATGTGCGCGCTCTTCTGCGCGAGGAAAAGCAATGTCCGACAAAATGAGAAAACTGTCAGAAGATCGCTTGCAATCCTGCATATTTCAGAGTAAACTATTTTCATTATAGAATTTTAACAGAGGACGGACAAGAACCAATGACTCATCCCTACAAGACGCGCGAGGGCGGCGCGACGGTAACGATCTTTGTACCCTACGATTGCCGGAACCACTGCCCGTTTTGCGTGAACAAGCAGGAATACGCCCATGCTGAGGGCTTCAGCGTGGAGGCGATCCTCAAGAGCATCGCCGTGATGGACGAGATCACGCCGCGTTGCGACTTTGTTTTCACCGGCGGCGAGCCGTTTGCCAACTTAAAAGCGCTCCAGCGCATGCTCGACGCCATCCCCACGACCCACAAGGTCTATATCAACACGACCTTCCCCGTGCAGCCCGGGTGCAGCGCGGAGGAAATGATCGCTTTCACCGAGCGCAATCGCGACAAGATCACCTGCATCAACATCTCGCGCCACCTGACGAAGTATGTCGAGGAGTCACCCGACGAGGTCGTCGCCTGTATCGCAACGCCCAAGCGTGTGAACTGCGTGCTGTACATGGACTATCCCGCCGACGAGCTTGTGGACTACGCAGAGCGCTGGCGCAAGTACAACATCCCCGTGCAGTTCCGCTACGACTACACCGAGACGACGCCCGAGAACCTCTATCAGGAGGAGGGCGACAAGATTTTGGCAGACCTTAAAAAGCGCTTCACCTACAAGGGCCTCGACGGCTGCCGCATGCGCAACGGCTACCACTTCGACTACAAGGGCCTGCACATGACCTACCATAAGACGCTGCCCTATTCCACCATCGTGGAGACGGGTGACGACGGCGTGACCTACGATATCCTCTATGATATCCTCATCAAGCAGACCGGCGAGATCCATTCCGACTGGACGGGTGTGAAGCTCGACGTGGACGCGTACCGCAAGGTGGTCTACGAGCCCTATGATCTGCGCGTGCGCGAGGGCACGATCGACTTTTGAGAAAGGCGGCAATGCTATGAGCTATCAGGCGGCAGTCATCACCGTGAGCGACCGCGCGTCCGCGGGCGTGTACGAGGACAAGAGCGGCCCCGCTGTGGCCGCGATGCTGAAGGAGGCTGGCTACGAGGTCGTGTACACGTCCATCGTGCCGGACGAACAGGAGAAGATCAGCGAAGAGCTCATCTCCTGCGTGGATGAAAAGCACTGCGACCTTGTCATCACGAGCGGCGGCACGGGCTTATCTCCCCGTGACGTGACGCCCGAGGCGACGCGCGCCGTGCTCGAGCGCGAAATTCCCGCGATCCCGCAGGCGATGATCTATTACAGCTTGCAGATCACGCCGCGCGCGATGCTTTCCCGCGCCGTGGCCGGCACGAGAAGAAACAGCCTCATCCTGAACCTCCCCGGCTCGGAAAAGGCTGCGCGCGAAAACCTGAGCGCCGTGCTCGGCGCGCTTGACCACGCCCTCAAGATGATCGCCGGCGGCGGGCATTGAGTAAAAAGTATAAAAAAAGTTCCCACGTATGAACGCGGGAACTTTTTTTATACCTTTTGCAGGGGGATCATGATTTCAGTGACGAACTTTTCCGTGTCGGGCGTGAAGCCGTAGTCGATGACTGTAATCTCGCGCGAAAATCCGGCGGCGGTGTAGCCTTCCTCGCGGATGAACTGCATCAAGCGACGGTACTGCGCGGGCGACTCGGCGTGGTGTCCGCGGAAGCGCACGCGTGCGCAGAGCGAAGCGGGCAGATCAATGACGTCGCCCGCAAAGCGGTCGGCCTCGTCGAGCACGAGAAATTCGCCGTCATACTGCCCAAAGCTTCCCACGTTCAAATGCTCCTGCGACACGCTGAAGCCCACCTTACCGAGGAAGACCAGCGCCTCGGCCTGCGCGGCGGCAAGACGGCTCGTGGAGAGCTCGAGCGCGGAGTAGTCCGGCGCGGTCAGCGCCGTGTCGATCCAGAAAAGGCGAAGCGCGGGCGAATGGATGAGCGTGATCTCGACGAGCGGCTCGGCGATAAACAGGGTGAGGATGACGACCGCGATGCCGAACGAGCAGGCGATCATCGCGGCGTAGCGCAGCGTGAGACGCGCGCGCCCGGGCTTGCCCGCGCCGATATTCTGCGCGCCGAGCGCCGAGACGGTCGAGAGCATCGACGACGGGATGAGGAAGAGGAAGCCGATGATCTTTTCGACGATGCCGACGGCGGCCGCGTCCGTCAGACCGCGGCGGTTGGCGATGATCGTGATGATGACGAACGAGACCTGAATAAAGCCGTCCTGCAGAGCGACGGGCATGCCAATCTGAAGGAGCTTACCCATGACGGCGCGCTGCGGGCGAAAGTCCGCGCGGCGGACGGAGATGAGCCTGCGCTTCAAGATGACCGCGAGCGAGACGAGGACGCTCACCGCCTGCGAGAGCGTGGTGCCGAGCGCCGCGCCCGCGGGGCCGAGGTGCAGCGTGCCCATGAAGTAGTAGTCGAGCGCGATGTTGACGACGCAGGCCACGGCGATGAAGTACATGGGGCTGTTGCTGTCACCAAGGCCGCGAAAGATCGAGGCGATGATGTTGTACGCCGTGATGAACGGAATACCGATAAAGCAGACCGTGAGATAGGCGAGCGTGCCCTGCACGGACTCCTCCGGTGTGGACATGATGGAGACGATACCCCCGCGCAGCGCGAGCAGCAGTGCCGTCAGCGCAAGAGACAGCAGCATGAAGAGCGTGACCGTGTTGCCGATGGCAGAGGCGGTGCGCTTTTTGTCGCCGCCGCCGGCGGCCTGCGCGATGCTGACCGTCGCGCCCATCGCAAGGCCGACGAGCATGACTGTGAGCATGTGCATCACCTGCGAGCCGATGGAGACGGCGGTCGTGCTGGCGACGCCCTCAAACTGGCCGATGATGAAGAGGTCGGCCATGCCGTAGAGCGTCTGCAAAAAGTAAGAGAGCAGATACGGCAGCGAAAAGGACACAACGTTGCGAAAGACGCTGCCGGTGGTGAGATCATTTTGCATCGGAAAGGACTCCTTATCAGTATAGCATGGAGTCATCATAAACTCTATAACAATTGTAGAGTCAAGCGTAGATTTTTCCGCGCGGAAAAAAGTCTCACTTTCCCGGATAGCCCAGTGCGGCGGAAAGCATCTGCCCCGCGGCAACGACCGCGCGCTCGGCGTGCGCGAACTCGTCCGAGTGCACGGAGCGGAACATCCCCAGTACGCTGACGACGTACTTGAGCGCGCCGCCGCCGGTGAACACCGGCGCGGAGATGGAGCGAAGACCGATCTTATACTCACCGTTTTCCACGGCGAAGCCCGCCTTGCGGCAGGCGGGGAGCGATGCGAGCAGCGCGTTTGCGTCCGTCTCCGTGTGGGGCGTGTAGGGCGTGAGCGGCACACGGGCAAGGAGAGTCGCCGCCTCGCTCTCGCTCATATAGGCGAGGACGATCTTGCCCTGCGAGGTGCAGTGCAGCGGCAGCCGCGCCCCCGGCGCGGAGACGATGCGAAGGCTGTCGCGCCCCTCGGCCTGATCGAGGGCGACGATGTGCCCGTTTTCATAGGTGGAGAGCATGGCGGAGGCACCGGTCGCTTCTGCCAGATGCTCGAGGTAAGGCCGCGCGAGGGACGAGATGTTCCAGAACGCGCTGGCGCGGCAGCCGTATTCAAAAAGACGCAGGCCGAGGGCGTATTTGCCGTCTGCGTGCTGTGTGATGACGTCATAGTCGCGCATGGTGGTCAAAAGGCCGAACACTGTGCTCTTGGGCAGCCCTGCGCGCTCGCTGATGGCCGTGAGCGTCATCGCCTCGCCCGCGTCGCTGAGGAGCTGCAAAAGCTCCATCGCCTTCGCCACGGAGCGGATGGTGTTGCCGTCAGTCATAAATCGGCCCTCCCGGTCAAAAATCGTTGCTTGTATTCTAAAAAATACTGCGGAAAAAGTCAAGATTACGATAATATAAAAATACAGTTCGACATTATCGGAAAACTGTGTTGCGTGAGAGCGTGATATTTGCTAAAATATCATGCTGTACCATGGAAGAAAGAGGCGTTTCGGATGCTGGACGGCTTTGCAAGATCAATTACATACCTGCGCATCAGCATCACGGACCGCTGCAATTACCGCTGCCGCTACTGCATGCCGGACGGCGGCATTGAAAAGTGCGCGCACGAGGACATCTGTTCTTTGGAAGGGCTGCGCGACATGGCCGCCGCGGCGGTCAGGTGCGGCGTCAAAAAGATCCGCGTCACCGGTGGCGAGCCGCTCGTGCGCCGCGGTGCGGTGGACTTCTGCCGCATGTTATCAGAAATTCCCGGCGTTGAAGAGCTCTGCGTCACGACGAATGGCAGCCTGCTCAAGGAGTTTGCCCGGCCGCTGCGCGACGCGGGCGTCACGCACCTCAACATCAGCCTCGACACGCTGAACGAGGAGCGCTTTCGCGCCATCACGCGCCTTGGTACGCTGCAGGATACCTTGGACGGTATCGAGGCGGCGGAGCGCGCGGGCTTTGCGAAGATCAAGCTCAACTGCGTGCTGCTCGGCGGCGTCAACGACGACGAGATCGCCGATTTTGCCGCGCTGACGCGCGCGCACGACTGGCAGGTGCGCTTCATCGAGCGCATGCCGATGGGCTGCGGAAAGGATTTCGGTACATACCTCCCCTCGCAGGCAGTTCTGAACCGCTGTCCGGAGTTGGAGGCCGTTTCGCACGACGGCGTGGCCGCGTGCTACCGTCTGCCGGACGCAAAGGGGACCGTCGGGCTCATCGCGCCGATGAGTCATGCGTTCTGCGCAGAGTGTAGCCGCATCCGCATCACGGCGGACGGGAAATTAAAGCCGTGCCTGCATTCGGACGCAGAGATCACGCTGCGGGGCTTGTCCGGTGAGGAATTGGAGCAGGCCATCCGCCGCGGCATTCTGATGAAGCCGGAGCGCCACCACATGGACGAGACCGGCGTTACGGAGACGCACCGCGGCATGTTTGCGATCGGAGGCTGAGGATGGAACTGACGCATTTTAACGAACAGGGCCGCGCCCGCATGGTGGACGTGAGCGAAAAGGTGCAGACCTATCGCGTGGCGCGCGCCGCCGCGACGGTCCGCATGGCAAAAGCGACGATGGACAAGATCAAAGAGGGCTCCATCGGCAAGGGCGATGTGTTGGCGGTCGCGCAGGTCGCGGGCATCATGGCCGCGAAGAAAAACAGTGAACTGATCCCGATGTGCCATCCGCTGCTGCTCACGAAGGTGGACATCTCATTTGAAATCGAAGAAACCGCCCTGCACATCCGCAGCGAGGTCCGCTGCCACGGCGAAACGGGCGTTGAAATGGAAGCGCTGACAGCTGTCAGCGTCGCCGCGCTCACGGTGTACGACATGTGCAAGGCCGTGCAGCGCGATATGCGCATCGACAGTATCCACCTTCTCTATAAAGAGGGCGGCAAGAGCGGCGTTTATGAAGCGGAGGAATGAAGAAATGGCACAGGTGACCGCTGTGAACATCAGCGAAAAAAAGGGCGTGCGCAAGCACGAGGTGCCCTATATCGACGTAAAATGCCGCCACGGCATTGTGGGCGACGCCCACGCGGGTGACTGGCACCGCCAGATCAGCCTGCTGGCCGACGAGAGCGTGGACACGATGCGCGCTATCTGCCAGCTTGAGCTGGATGCGGGTATCTTTGCCGAAAACATCAACACCCGAGGTATCGAGCTCAAGACGCTCCCCGTCGGCACGCGCCTGCGCGTGGGCGAGACGGAGCTTGAGGTCACGCAGATCGGCAAGCAGTGCCACAACGACTGCGAGATCAAGCGCACGACGGGCAAATGCGTGATGCCGACCGAAGGCATCTTTGCCATTGTGATCAAAGAAGGCCGCATTCAGGCCGGAGACGAGATCGAGGTGCTGAAAAATGAAACTCATTAAAACCGAGGACGCGGTGGGCCATGTGCTCTGCCACGACATGACGCAGATCATCAAGGATCAGTATAAGGACGCGCGCTTCCGCAAGGGCCACGTCGTGACGGAAGAGGACATCCCCGTGCTGCTCAGTATGGGTAAGGAGCACCTCTATGTCTGGGAAATGACGTCCGGCATGGTGCACGAAAACGACGCGGCGGAGCGCCTTTTGGCCCTCTGCGGGCAGGAGAATATGATCCGCAGCGGCGTGAAAGAGGGGAAGATCGAGCTCAAGGCCGCCTGTGACGGCGTGTTTCTGGTCGATTCCGCGCGCCTTGTCGCCGTGAATAGCCAGGACGAGGTGATGATCGCCACGCGCAAGGGCGGCATGGCTGTACGCGAGGGCGACAAGCTCGCGGGCATGCGCGTCATCCCACTCATCATCGAGGAAGAAAAGCTCCGAAAGGCCGAGCAGGCCGCGGGCGATAAGCCGCTGCTGTCTCTCAAGCCCTATGTGCGCAAGACCGCCTGCATCGTCGCCACCGGCGGTGAGGTCAAAAAGGGTCTCATCAAGGATACGTTCACGCCGATCGTCATCGACAAGCTCAAGACCTACGGCATCGAAACGCTCGAGGTCGTCTACTCCGGCGACGGGGTGGAGAATGTGCGCGACGCGGTGCTCACGATGCGCGAAAAGAAGCCCGACATGATCCTCTGTACCGGCGGCATGAGCGTTGACCCCGACGACAACACGCCGGGCGGCATCAAGGCCGCGGGCGCGAATATCATCGCCTACGGCGCGCCGGTCCTGCCGGGGGCTATGTTCCTGCTCGGCTATTTTGACGACGGTATGCCCGTCATGGGCCTGCCCGGCTGCGTGATGTATGCGGGTGCGACGGTCTTTGATCTGGTGCTGCCGAAGATCGCGGCGGATGTGCCCGTCACACGCGCGGATCTCGCGGCGCTCGGCGAGGGCGGGCTGTGCCTTGGGTGCAAGCCGTGCCACTATCCGATCTGTCCGTTTGGAAAATAAAACTTCAAAACGATGGCGGAGCCATCGTTTTGAGGGGGGGACAGTCTGCTGCGCGCACTCGCTTGCGCTCGCACACTTGCAGGCTGAGAGGTGTTTTTTGCCACGCGCATGGAAATTGGCGAAGCGCCGCCAGCGGCGGATGAAGCGAGCCAGTTTCGAGGAAGCGGCACGATTGGCACGCCCAACGGGCGCGGGAATCGTAATGCCGCGACGGTGACCGCGGCAAAAAACGGATCAAGATTATTTGCCGCCTGCGGACGGCTTGGGCAGCCGTTAGCGGCTTTGCCGCTTTACGGATGCCGCATCCCCCTTGCGGGGAAAAGTCTGCGACGCTGTTTCGCGCCCCAGGGGCGCGGGGTTAGGGGGGCAGGACTGGTGGATTTTTGAACCGAATGAGTCGGTGCTGTTTGACAACTTTAACGCTTCGCGCCTGCGGGCGCGAAATCTTGGGGGGCGCTATCTATTTTGAGGATAGCGAAATGATTTTGTCCAAGTTTCCCGATGGGAATTGGAAATAAATTGCGTGCGGCGTGTTCTTGCGCGTTCCTGTATCGCCGCGCTTTTCAATGAACGCGCGAAAAAGAAAAAATTTGTAAGGAAGTATCCAAACATGAAAAAGCTTTTGTCTCTGCTCCTTGCGCTTGCGCTCGTGTTCTCTCTGGCCGCCTGCGGCAGCAAGACCGATGACACGAACACGGACGACACAAAGGGCGATGCGAACGCCGAGAGCGTTGATCTCGTCGTCTTCGCCGCCGCCTCCATGACCGAGACTCTGACGGAGATCGCCGAGATGTACAAGGAAGTTGCCCCCAACGTCAACATCACCTACAACTTTGACTCCTCGGGCAAGCTCCTCACCCAGATCAGCGAGGGTGCTGACTGCGACCTGTTCATCTCCGCCGCCCCCCAGCAGATGAACGCCATGGACGGCAGCCTCATTGACGACAAGGACAAGAACCCCGACGGTCTTGACCTCATCGTGACCGACAGCCGCATCGACCTGCTTGAGAACAAGGTCACGCTCGCCGTTCCCGAGGGCAACCCCAAGGGCATCGAGAGCTTCGACCAGCTCGCTGAACTCCTCAAGAGCGGCGACATCATGCTCGCCATCGGCAACAGCGACGTGCCCGTCGGCCAGTACACCGAGAAGATCTTTGCCTACTATGGCCTTGATGAGGCGGCGCTCACCGACTGCCTGACCTACGGCAACAACGTCAAGGAAGTTACCACTCAGGTGAGCGAGGCCAGCACCGACTGCGGCATCATCTACGCCACCGACGCTTACTCCGCCGGCCTCACAGTCGTCGACAGCGCCACCGCCGAGATGTGCGGCCAGGTCATCTATCCCGCCGCCGTCCTGAAGGGCGAGAAGGAAGAAGCCGCCCAGGCCTTCCTCGACTACCTCCAGACCGCTGACGCCATGTCCGTGTTCGAGAGCGTCGGCTTCTGCCCTGCTAACTAAAATAAAAGCCTAAAAGGCTTTCATTTTAAAGAGCTGCACTACGCTCTGCGCCTTGGCCGCTCACTTCGGTGAGCGGCCTTCGACGCTCGCTGCGTGAGAGGTATTTTTTGCCACGCACATGTCGCGGCAAAAAATTTCAAGATTATTTGCGCCGTGCGCGGCGCAAAGTCTGCGACGCTTTTTGATATCTCTTCCGGAAGAGATATCCCCTTTTGTCCCGTTTCGTGCCGCAGGATGCGGCACGAACTTTCCGCCGCCACTGGCGGAAAACCCGCTTGTCTTATGGCAAACTTTTTTCGCCGCATTTGCGGCAGCTGGAGATCGCCTGAATCTCCCAAACTCCAGAAAATCGGAGGTCACTTATGGATTGGTATCCCTTATGGAACTCGCTGCGCATTGCGGCGCTCGTCCCATTGGGCTGCCGCCCAACGGGAGCCCTGATTTGAAAAGCACGGTCGGAAGTGAATTCCATCCGCGCCAAGGTTTTGCCTGTCGGCAAAACGCTTGAACGCCGCATTTGCGGCAGCTGGAGATCGCCTGAATCTCCCAAACTCCAGAAAATCGGAGGTCACTTATGGATTGGTACCCCTTATGGAACTCGCTGCGCATCGCGGCGCTCGTCCCATTGGGCTGCCGCCCAACGGGAGCCCTGATTTGAAAAGCACGGTCGGAAGTGAATTCCGTCCGCGCCAAGGTTTTGCCTGTCGGCAAAACGTTTGAACGCCGCATTTGCGGCGGCGTGGAGATCGCCTGAATCTCCCGAACTCCAGAAAATCGGAGGTCACTTATGGATTGGTATCCCTTATGGAACTCGCTGCGCATTGCGGCGCTCGTCCCCTTGGGCTGCCGCCCCACGGGAGCCC